>LSQX01389963.1_pt3 | contig 87829 bp, 63 predicted proteins | sample 654561 | NCBI WGS metagenome assembly LSQX01 (sample SAMN04489861, study PRJNA283612) | anaerobic digester metagenome | isolation source: 4 biogas reactors fed with cattle manure at either 37C or 55C with and... | place: Denmark: Kongens Lyngby | collected 2014 | reverse complement strand
AAGCACGTTATGTGCGAAAAGCCCATGGCAATCAACGCCGAGGAAGCCAAAAAGATGCTTGACGCATCAATCCGCACCGGCAAAAAGCTGACCATAGGCTATCAGAGCCGTCACCGTGCCGATTCCCTTTACGCAAAAAAGGAAATCGAAGACGGAACTTTAGGTGAAATTTATTTTGCAAAGGCAACCGCTCTCAGGCGGAGAGCCGTCCCCACCTGGGGTGTGTTCCTCAACGAATACGAACAGGGCGGCGGCCCCCTTATTGACATAGGCACCCATGCCCTTGACCTTACCCTCTGGTGCATGGACAACTTCGACCCCAAATACTGCGTCGGCACCACCTATAAAAAGCTGAGCGACAAGTTCCCCACCGGCAACGACTGGGGCGAATGGGACCCCAAACAGTTTACCGTTGAGGATGCCGCTTTCGGCTTTATAGTCATGAAAAACGGAGCAACCATAATCCTCGAATCCTCCTGGGCGCTGAATATACTTGACCCGAGAGAAGCGGTAACCACCCTCTGCGGCACCGAAGGCGGTATCGATATGAACGACGGCCTCAGGATAAACGGTGTCCGTAACGGACGGCAGTATATATTGAAGCCCAATCTTAACGCCGGCGGCGCGGCATTCTTTTCCGGCAGGGGCAACGAAAACCCCGAAGACCGGGAAGCAAGAATGTGGCTTGAGGCGGTTATAAACGACAAAAAACCCGTGGTAACCCCCGAACAGGCCTACTGCGTTTCCCGTATCCTTGACGGCATCTACAAGTCCGCCAAGTCGGGACAGCCCTTCTATTTCGAATAAAGCGAGGATAAGCTTATGAAAATCGGCGTCTGCGTTGTATTGCTGGGCGACAGGCCCCTTGACAAAGCCCTTGAATATCTTAAAGCGGCGGGGATTGAATCCCTTGAGATAGGGGCAGGCGGCTACCCCGGAAAAGCCCATTGCAATCCGGCGGTGCTGCTTAACGACGAAAAGGCCTTGAATGAGTTCAGAAAAACCATAGACAAGTACGGCATGGAGCTCAACTGCTTTTCCTGCCACGGCAATCCGGTACATCCGAACAAGGAAATCGCAAAGAAGTTCCACGACGATTTCGAAAATGCCGTTCTGCTTGCCGAAAAGCTGGGAGTAAGGAAAATCATCGGCTTTTCCGGTTGTCCCGGGGACAGCGAAAACGCAAAATACCCCAACTGGGTGACCTGCCCCTGGCCGGAGGACTACTCCCGGATTCTTGAATGGCAGTGGAAAGAGGTGCTTATTCCCTATTGGAAGAAGGAAGCGGATTTTGCCGCAAAGCACGGTATTGAAAAAATCGCCTTTGAGATGCATCCCGGCTTTTGCGTCTACAACCCCGAAACCCTTATGAAGTTAAGGAATGCCGTCGGTGAAATAATCGGGGCCAACTTCGACCCCTCCCACCTTATATGGCAGCAGGTGGACCCGGTGGCGGCAATCCGCTACTTGGGTAAAGCCATTTTCCACGTCCACGCCAAGGACACCAAGATAGACAAATACAACACCGCCATATACGGGGTGCTTGACACCAAGCATTACAGTGATGAAATCCATCGTTCATGGATTTTCCGCACCGTGGGCTACGGCAACGACCATCAGTACTGGAAGGATTTTGTTACCAACCTTCGCCTCGTGGGCTATGACGACGTGCTTTCCATTGAGCATGAGGATTCGGTCATGACCACCTTCGAGGGGCTGGAAAAGGCCATTTCCTTCCTGAAGGATGTCAGAATAGAAGAACCCAAACCCACCGGCATGTTCTGGGCGTAAAATCTTAGAAATATAAAAACAGGCTTTTGCCTGTTTTTTGCTTTGCTTTGGTAAAAATTAGAGGTAAATTAAGTATATATTCTATGATTTAAGTTCTGTTTGTGCCTTTAGCTGTATTAACAGATAAAATAAGCATCCGTTTAATTTCATCGGCAAGGGAAATCAGGCCGTTAAAATCATAATCAAAGAGTTTCGTGAAGAGTATAAAAAAGCCGCCATAAAGGCGACTTTTCTTTTTGTGTGAGGCACATCAAATTGATACAATGCACAGATTAATCCGGGGGCTGTGCATTTTCCATTATTCCAAAGGCAATGCATACTGCTGAAGCTGATTTCCTTTCTTGAAGGTCAACTCCAACAGCTCTGCGGCAATCCGCTCGCTCACAACGCGCATAATGTTATCTTCAACATCATCCTTGGATAGAAGATTCATACTGCCGTACCATACGATCTTATTGTCTATAACGGCATAGTGCTCGCAGTTGTCTTCTACGAGTTGAATGTTTATACCGGCGTTGCGTAAATCCTCCATCAACTCAATCCGATGTTCATCGGAACCATATATATACGCATTTGGATGCCAGGTAACAATTGTCACTCTAACGCCGGCGTCCTGCCGTTCACGCAGTAATTTCAGCATTCGCATAACCTTGCGCTTGCCAAGCGTAGGACTCGAAATAACAATATCGCTGAGCGCCTCTTTTAGATCCTGTTCATATACAGGACTATAGCTGTCGGAATCGAATATTGCATTCACAGATTGCTTTCCAACAGGATTATCATCGTAAAGCTTGTAACCGATGCGCTTATACGCCTTCATCCTCTTAGCATACATATTGTCGAACACGGGAATGTTGGCATCGATATAGTCATAAATCATGACATTCTGCTTACCTTCGAAGTCACGGTTCAATCTGCCGGCATATTGCTCCACGACACCTTTCCACGCAACCGGATCTGCCATAATTAATGTATCCAGCCTCGGATAGTCAAAGCCTTCTCCGATTAGTTGCCCGGTGGCAATCAGTATGAGCGTTTCGGCAATCGGGACTGCGTCCATTTGAGTGCGCAACCCTCTCTGTTCTTTTTTTGATTTATTACCAGTCAGCAAGAATACATTGTCCGCGCAGCCCTTGAGCAATTCGTAGAGCACGTCTGCATGGTCGGTGAAACGAGTCAGGACAACCGGAGTGCGCTTTGCCGCGATACATTCCTTGATATCATCAACGATTTGCTCATTTCGGAACTCGTTGTTACGGATGATTTCATAAGCCTCGTTAATATGGAGCTTATCCCGACCGTGAGGACTGACCGCGCGCGTGAAACGTGGCACAATCAGATGGTCAATGCCTTGCTCTTCAGCTTTTTCCTTTGCAGTATATTCAAAGCGGACCGGCCCAAGCAGCATCTCATTTATTCTCTCAAGGCCATCGCCGCGGAAAGGTGTGGCCGTTACGCCATAAACATATTTCGCGGGAATTTCCCGCAGGATTCTGCTGACGGTGGCGGAGGCGCTGTGATGGCATTCATCAACGAGCACCATTCCGTAATCCTTCAGCCGTGGGTGAAGTTCCCCCTTTTTATACAATGAGCCTACCATAGCAATATCTACGATGCCGGTGGATGTGTCCTTGGCTCCTTGAATAACACCAACTATGCTTTTGCGTTTCTTGGTGCGTCCAGTCTTCGTTTTATATTCCGGCAACTCCTCGTCAATCGCAAGGAATGTGGAAAGTGATTTCTCCCATTGCTCAATCAGAGATGATGATTCAAGAAGAATCAGCGTGTTGACGCGCCGTTTGGTAATCAGATTGCCGCAGGCCACGGTCTTACCGAACGCGGTCGCTGCGCTCAGAATACCGTTGTCGTATTTCATAAGCGCGTCAATTGCTTTTTTCTGACTGACCCTCAGTTCTCCAGTAAATTCCACTTTAATTGCAGTACCGTTGCAGCGTTTGTCTGTAATCATAAACAGGATCCCTGCGGCTTTCAATTTCTCAGTCAGCTGTTCAAGTAATCCCCGAGGAATGCAAATATAGTCGCCGTCATCTTCGCCAAGGTAGATGTACCTTGAGTTAGTATAATTCGATAAGCCAATGGCATCATTGCGGAAGAATACCGGATTCGAAAAAGCCGCAATCCGTCTGATTTGGTTTTGAATCCGCGGTTTCAGGTTGTCTGTTAATATGTAAAGAAGATTTGAAACGGTAATGGATACTTTGCCGGATACATCTTCCTTGTGTAGCCGTTTGCTTCTTTCCCACGGTTTTGTGGTGTCAGTTTCAGCGGTATCGATGTTATCTGAAGGATTATCTTCCATCGCGATGTTCCAGGAAAACATCAGATCGTCCATCTTTGCAGCAGACAGCTTTTCCATCTTTTGCAACGTGGCCCACTGATTCGGATACGCATTCCAATTTTCATCGATAAAGGCACTGTTTCCCTGTTTAAGTGCCTGCCCTTGAAGAGGCAATGCTATGAGGTTACCAAGCTCACCGTCCTCAAGATAATCCTGTGCAGGAAGCATCCGGTCATAAAACCGAAACGAAGTCATGTTGACGGATTCAGCGCCTTTATCCAAAAGCGCAAATCCGAATTTTCTGGCAAGGGCCGCAGAAACTGGAGAATCGAAGAATATCCAAACATGAGCGCCTTTACCCGAGCGGGAACGCTCAACCAACATAGGAATCCCATTCTGCTTGCCAATTTCACGCAGCGCGTTCACCTCGCCAATCCAGCTGTTATCGGTATTGGCGTAGTCATGTTCGTCTGCACCATTATCGTGATTATCGAAATCAAAGACAAGGAAACGGCAAGTTCCATCCGGAAAAAGTGGATAGATGCCAATAACATCAGACGCGTCTTCTCGCAATCCACGCAGATGATTCTCAATCTGGGTGCCTTCCAGTTTGGTCCAGCATCGGTTATTACAATCCTTGCATTTCACCTTAACACCGGATACTTTCGGACAAACGCCGTGCCTCCAGAAATTATCACACTGCGGATAATAGCCTGCTTTTCCTGTGGTTTTATTCTGAGAGCGCTTGCTGTAAACGTCTATGCGTCCCCAGAAGTACGAGTAAAACTGCCTCGCGTGATTCCGCGTGATTTCTTCCGGTATGATGCGGGAACCCTGGTCCGGAACAAAAATCGGTTCAGCCTCAGATACACCACCTACAATCGACAGCGCATATTCTATGCCGGCATTCTGCAGGAGCGTTTTGAGATAAGAATTTTCCTGTTCAAGTTCCGTAATCCGGTTTAATAATGTACTATTTTCAACCGTGCGTTCCATATACTCCTCCGGCAAGCTGGCCAATTCAAACCCCAATCTTGTACCAGATAATTCTTCGTTCAGATCGAAATCGTGTTCTTTAAAATAGGTAAAAGTAAAACGAAGAATATGTCTTCTGCACTGAATTTTGAGCTCTACTTTTCTAACGCCAAACACGCCTATTCTTCATAAGTAAGCAAAAATTAAAAAAGAGAAAGCTGATCCTGCTTAAAACTCTTAACTTTTCGTTCATTCACCTTATCATTTGCCTCAAGATTTCCAATAAGCAAAGGTGACTTAGGGTCATGTCTGGCATAGCTGTTTTTAACGCTTGCTATGCTGTAATTCGCATAGCAGTATTTACACATGTGCTTACATGTGTTGTATTGACCAACATCGATACTTTCAGCACAGTGGCATTGACTTCTCTGCGTATTATCTTTTTTCACAGAAAGCTTGTATCCCGTAATCCGTTCAATTAAATCAGAATCAATGCAGCATGAGTGCTCAATTCCGAATTGATCCAACTCAATATCTTCTGCACAGGTCTTAAGTTTGATCTGACGGTTTGAAGCAATCACTGAAAAGCACCTGGCAAAGTTCTCTTCCTGAACGGAAGTAATTGACATGTATTCAGCCGCAGCAAGGTTGCTCTTAATTTTATCGTAGATATCAACAAAGCTGAAAACGCATGTATCTGTGTATAGAAATAGCCTGTCAGCAAGTCTTTCAAACTGATCCATGTGCCATGACAAATCATATTTCTGTGACAGTATGATTGGGTCATATCTCCATATTACCCGCTCTTTCCCATAGATTTCAGATATGCGTCGGAAAGTATCAATTTTTTCCTCCTGTGCAGGGAGATTTGGTTCAAGATCTTGATTGTAAGGATTAAGTGTGAACTGAAAATAGAACGGATAATCCCTACCTATTTCATCCAAATAAGGAAGTAATGGTGCTGGATTTTTCGACCAGAACACAATGAAGTCCACTACATCCGGTGTAATAGGAGTCCGGCTGACCTGATGATAATTCATTGGATTTCTGGTCAGAACATATTTCTCGTGTATTCGATTCATAAACCATTCCGTGTAAAACGCCGGAATATCTGTTCTTCTGCTGACACTTAAAATCATAGTTATTTATATATCCTTATTCTGGTTTTGCGGCAAACGCCAAGTTTGTTCGGCGCCTCAACAACGGCATTTTTGATATCAATCATGCCACCCCTTCCGCAGGTAAGGGTATTAATTTGAGGCTCAAGAAGTGACTTTCTTGGTATGTTCATCCATACAGATTTGTTTTCTGGGATGTTTCCATCACATACTTTCAGAGCGAATACATCATCGTCCGGATGAGCAATTGCACATACGAAAGCCTTAAAACTGATTAACTCTCCACCATGATTACGAAGGTCACATAAAATGCTGTCTGATCCTGAGTAATCGTATTTTTGAAGCGTATCGTTACGGAACACAGCATACTCAAACGCATGATAGTCCGGCAGACGGGTAATAATATCGTTTTCATACAATTTCTTGCATAAACTGATCCCTTTGATATTTAACTGCGCAGACGCGAATTGACCACATATTTGGTTCTCACAGCAACACGGACTGTAGCAGCACAAACCTTCGCGCAGCAAAATAGCTTTTATTGTTCTAAGAAAATCAGTAAGTCCCTGTTTAGCTGGCTCGATAAAAATAAGACTAGAATGCTTTCCTAGGGCTCTTATCAAATTATGAGCTATACCTTCCAGATAGTAAACAGATATATGTTCATTGGGGTTAAGCATGTTACTCTCAATAATGAGGTTATAGTCACTATTCTCATTATGGTCGAGAAAATCAACTGCATCAGCATTTATCGTTTTTATTGAGACGTTGAGATTGGATGGCAGAGAACGAGTATATTGTTCCATAAGCAAATCAAAGATTCTTAGAAACGCGGATTCACGTTCTACAACCGTGATATCTATGTAAAACTCTGTCGAATAGTTGTCGTATGCCAGATACTTGTAAAACTCAATCAGCCCAATCGTTGCTGAGCCCGGCCCGGAACCTAATTCAAGAACACGGCAAGATGGTTCAAGGCTGTCGGTAATCGTCAAGTCCAAAAGCGGACGCCAGATCTTTTGCATGTTTACGGGTAAGTAGTATAGCGCATATGCACGACAATATTCATCATATTCAGTCAGCGCAGTTGTAGAAAAAAGCTGTGCAATACTATTCTTCAAAAGCGACTTCTTTTCTTGTGTCAGTTCGTCTATGGTACGAATACTAAACAGGTCAAGTAAACCGCGCTGTATGGTTTCCGGGATATCTGACAGATATTCAATTTTCGATTCAATGGACGATGTATTCATATTTCTCCTCTTATCTGTTTGAGCAGGTCGTTGGCCTTTCGCTTACACAAATCTTTTTCTGGTATTTGCTCCAAAATATCGATTGCGTCTCCAATATTGCCCTGAAGTAAACAGATTCGAGCATGCTCGAATTGCATCCATGGCTGTGCACGCTCAAAGCATCTGCTACATTCGTTTGGCTTGTTTTTTAAATAATAGCAGATTGCCAAAGGAAACTTGATATGATCCGGGAACATAAAACGGGCACCATCATTTCTCAGTTGTCTTGCTATAGCCAGTGCAGAAGTTAACATTTCTACGGCCACATCAAAGAACGGCAGATACTTTTCCGAAGGATAGTTTTGTAATAGGAGCCAGTAACCTTTTGCCATTGTCAGCTGAGCCGCCCTATAGCGGATGTCGAAATAACCGGGCTTCTCGTTGATGTTTTCAGCGGTTGGGACATCCGGGCTCATCTCCTTAACAGAATCAATATAGAATACACACCTTTTAATAAGATCTGCAGCCTGATTATCTATCATATAATCTGGAACATCATCTCCACGGAAGTTATGATCGAAATATATATCCCAGTAGCGGCCGATTTGCCGATCATATTGAAGTCCGACATATTGATAAAGCGCTTTTCGATAGTTGTTCTTCTGATTCTTCTTTTCTTTTTCAGATAATTGCTCGTATGATTCTATTACAATTTCATACTGCCTGATAACCCGTGAGAATTCCTTATAGAACTCAGGACTGAAACGGTTATCCGGAAGTTCATAATGTTTTCTCAACAGATTTGCATATCTATATTGTTCTTTGAAACTGTATGTAGAGGTGTCTATCAACTCTTCATACAGGCTTTTTGCCCTGTCAAAATCCTCCTGGCGGCAGCCAGTTTTATATCGGTCATAGAGGAAATAAGCCAGCGTACTCTTATGCATACTGCTGTATGGATCCAATTCAATACAGCGCTCACAGACTTTGAAAAAGAAAGCTGTGTTTTCTTCCTTACGCTGCAAGTCCTGTGCTGATGGGTGTTTCATGCTTCTCATTGCCAGTTTGCTCAGGGAAAAAGCAAGTTTTGACAGGCATTCCGGATCGTTCCATATTTTATCATTTTCAATAAGATTAGCTCGAGGACAGCATTTTAAAACTCCGATCCAATCATTATTACTAACAAGCCCTGTTAGTTTATCCAGCAAATTCTGATTGACCAGATTTTTGTTACCTCCGTTATTAACATACTTATAATCCCGGATATCATCAAGGAAAACAACGGAGGGTGCAAATTCGTTTCCGGTAAGAATTCTTTTTCGCCGAAGAATTGTATAGATATTTTTTCTCACAAAATCACAGTTCATTTCTGAGTCAGACAATACATCGCCATAGTTAATCCGAAGATAATTCTCGTCTGCCGAATACTCCGCGCAGCGAATAGTTTTCGCGTACAACCCAGCATCAGCCTTTTTCGATGAATAGAGCAATATTTCCTCGACATCATCAGTGGAAATATCAGCATAGTTCGGATAATACTTTTTTATACGTTCAAGCCATTCTCCCCGGGCGGAAAAATAGCTAGGGTTACTCTGATAGTAAAAATCGGAAATGAGAATATACATCAAATATCTCCTCCGTTATTCCAAAAATTCAGATGGCGTACCATAGCATGTAATATATGCTCTTTTCTGTGCTCGCGTAAGAGCGACATAAAGAAGGCACTTTTCAGCGGTAATGGATTCCGCTTCCGATGGGGCATCTGTATGATTTATTGCTGAAGCAAGCGGAACGATGCGTTTGTTTACTGCTGCCACAAACATATAGGAGAATTCAAGACCCTTAACACGGTGCATCGTCGCGACACGAATGCCATCGTAATTGCGGTCATCGACCTTGCTGCGCTTAATCTCATATACACGAAGTCCTGCCTGCGTCAGTTGTGCTGTGTAATCGTTCAAAAGCTTATGGGTTCTGGCAACCACACAGATACTCTTTGCATCAACACCGCTTTGAATGAGAGCCTTTATTTCGGACACGATATACGCACATTCACCAGCGGCATCTTTGAAGTTCTGAACGGTCGGCATATCTCCGTGTGTTAGGGATTGGCATACTTTTCCGTCATCATAATCCTCGTCCAGATCGTCAAACGGAATACCCTTCAAAAGCGCAAATGCGTATTTCCTGATTTCTTCTGTGGTTCTGTAGTTGATTTTCAGATAACTGCTCCGGCCACGCACTTTGATACCGCACTTGGAGAGTGTAGCTTTATTTTTATAAATGCGTTGATGTGTATCGCCAACGATGAACAGGTCATTCTGATGTTCCGGCCCGGCAAGTACTCTAAGCAAGCGATAGGCGTTGGGACTCAAGTCCTGGCCTTCATCAATCACAATATGAGGGAATACAGCATTCGGAAGATTCTTTTCCGCAATCTTTCTGCATTCGTAATATGCGGTATCGACATCGCGGACTGCTCTGTCACGGAGGATGTTTAGATATTCATCGAAAACGTGCCATACCTGCACGCGTTTTTTACGATCGAGCCTTGTACCACGGCCAAGCCGGGAAGCTTTCAGATATGCATCCTGTGTAAATGCATCTTGTGAAGCAACAACCTTTGCCCACTCCTCAGCATAAAACTGTGCCGTTAGTCCGCTTGTATCACCTGCGAGGGCAATAGCTTCTTCCCAAATACCAGAAAGAGTATCATCATACACAATATTGGAGTTGTAGCCTTGCTCACGGAGATACTGTGAAACCCACGCATCAAGATTAACGACCTCGATATGCCGCTGTTCCTGGGTCGTACATATTTTGCGGAGGTTTTCCTTGATGTCTGCCGCCAGATTTGCGGTAAATGTTGTGAAAAGGATCGACTGCTTTTCACCAAGCTTCGATGCAAGCCACTTGGCGCGGTGCATTGCAACCACGGTCTTTCCTGTACCTGCTCCGCCGAGGACTCGGGCAGGACCAGAACAGTTTTTTTCAACAATGCGCCTTTGAGTGGGATGTAGAAATACTCTCCATTTTTCAAGCGGCTCTGCCATGATACGCAGAAGTTCTTCTTCGCCATCGACAACGACGAACGATTTCTGGCTGCCAGCCGTCTGCAGCGCCTCTCCCAGGTTGTCTGTATTGGTGGCGTTTTTTTTGTTTTCCTCTATCATGGCCAGAACATCCTCGATGGGGAATTCATTTGCAAGCCATTCCAGATTTTCATAAGCATCTTCCGGCAGCAGATCCTTACTTGCATAGAAATCAGTCAGGTGAGGAATGTTTTTTACAAAGGTGAGCTGTTCTTCAGGCACACCGATTTTCAGCAATTCTTCGTCAGAATATTCTGCGAAAAGGCAGAACTCGGGTGCAATGGGTTGCACTTCATCGTTTGCATGCTGGATATCGAAAACCTGAATGTTGCCGGTAGCAGAGTTTACCTCACACTTTTTCCGTCTGGCCCAGCCGTATGCTTCATCATGGTGATCAACCCATAAGAGAAGGTATACGCCGGTTTCCTGCTGACGAACAACAATGCCGCGATACGTGTCATCTATCCGCACAGAGCACATTTTCTTATCTGCGGCATCATTTATTTTTTCATAGTTAATACCGGGAGAGGTGGGGTCATTGCGGAACTTATTAACGAAGTCCGTGACTTTACCCTGTACATGACGCGGAAGCGCAGCAAACGCTGTCAAAAAGTCGGATGATATTGCGACTGTTGCCATTAACTATTCCTCCCTTCAAAGATGGTGATTGCAAGTTCTGTGCAGTCAGTAATAACAGCCCAGCCTTGATTTTCAAATACTGTACGATATTCTTCCTGCTCAGGAAGCAGGTAAGCAATCTTTCTTTCTTCCCATGCCATTTCTGCTTCGGCAATAACCGCTCCCATATTGTCTTCCAGTTCAAATCCAACGGAAGACGGTACCGGAACGCCGATGGCAATCATCTTATCCGCCATCGCCTTTGCCGAATCGTTGATGTATTCAAGGGTATCTGCCCATTCACTGCTTACAGCCTGTCCGGATACTGCCGAGGCATGGTTGCTGTCAGCCACAACCGGTATGGCGTCATAAATATTCTGTGCCAGTCCGTTGGCAGTCACAGCAGCAAAAGAACCAAGGAATTGCATTACATTAAAGAACTGCCAGTAACCGTTCCATTCAACCTCATATTTATCGGTACGGGTATCCTCACTGTCGAGAAGCGTAGCAAACACGGATACCTCTGCATTCGTTTTCTTTACCTTCATTTCCGAAGCGGAAACCCCTGAATAAATCGACACATGAGAACTGCTTTGCCTCGGAGACCATGCTCCGAAAACAGTATCATTCTGTACAAAAGAATCGGTTTGACTGTTCAGTGCATCCGTAATGGATTCAACGATGTTCTTCCACGCTCCAAATGCATGAGCATCTGTTCGTTTCCTCGGCTCCAGGAGCGAAAATGCATATGCTTTCGCATGAGCCGTAAAAAGGTCCTCTGCATTATCCATTTCAAGATATTTTACAAGAAGCTCCATAGGAGACAACTTATCTGTATGCAGTTCCTCTGCATGCCAGCTTGCTACAGAAGGCTGATACATCAGTGCTCCGGAAGGCATACTTTGCGGAGTGAGTGTCTGTGTAGCATAATCTCCCTGCGCCTGGAATACGGACTGAACATCTTTCCAGCTCAGAATCCACACTCGGAACTTACCGCTCCTGAGGATTGCTTCTCGTTTTAAGGTATCATCTGCCACGCGGTCTTTATGGTACTGGAAACCATCTGTGAAGATGACCACAGGTTTGCGTTTACCTGCCTCTCTGACAGGCCAAAGAACAAAATCTGCACGGGATGTCACGGAGACACCAGAGGAAGCATCCAACACTACCTGCGGTTCGATTTCCCATACTGTATTCCCGGCTTTCATCCGGTATCCTTCTATGCCGTTTACTAAAGTCTTGACCGGATTGAGAGAGCCGTTTTCTGTATGAATGCGGTCAAGAGCCTCAATGAAGCGGCGTTCCAGTTCGCTTTCAAACAGCGAGTTTACCGGGATATTACCAAGCATAGGAATTTCTTCAATATTTTCTTTTCCGCTGATGATTGCCTTCAGAAGACTGATAGCGGTCTTCCTGGAGATCTGACCTATCTGATTACTCTGGCGATACGCATATAGGCAATGGTAGCAGCCGTCTTTCTGCGGATCATCTTTGCAGGTGCAGTTTTCGAGTACATGGAGTGCTTTTTCAAAGATGTCTACGAGAGAGTCCTGTCTTTGCATCAGCTGCTTCAGATAGCCTGTGCCGCCGGGAACAGAATCGTAAATTACAAGATACTGTTTCCGGTAGTCCGCATCCGCAACGGGAACTTCGCTGACTGTAGCGCGGAGATGATCAACGTTTCCGAAACGCTCTTTCATGCCGAGCATAAATGCGGCAGTAAAGGATTCCAGACGAACGGTCGTACTGTCCATAGTAGTTGCCGGAATCAAAATACGAAGCGCCTCGGTAGCAAACTCGCGATACAGGAACAAGCACTCTTCATAAGGATCATCACTGTCGGCGGGATCGTTTTTCGCTTTGCATGTATATGTATGTTCGGGTTTCCCGCTTGACGGTTGAATTTTTCCGCAGTGCTTACAAATTTTGAAGCCTTTACGAACATCTTCTGTACCTGCAACCATCAGCCGTTCACCAACTATGTCGCTTTCGCCGAAGTTGATCTCACGCATAGTGGCTTTGCGAACGAACTCATAGCCAAACGGGAATTCATCGTTATCCATGCGATACGCCTTGGATATATCATGAGCTTCATCCACATCGACAAGCATTTGCTTCGTGTAAAATACGGTCGAACGGTCATCGCTGTCATCGCCAATAAGACTGTTTTTCCAGTCATCGTTGGAATAGACCATATGGACTTTCAGCATACTTCTGAGCTGACCGGAATCTGCCCATGCCGGGCTGCCGCATTGAGGACAAGCGGCAACAGCCTGACCATGAACCTCTTGCTGGGCATGTGAACAGTTCGGACAAAGACGCCACAATTCGGTCTGTGCGGTTGTAAGGTCAACCTGGTCAATGGTGAGCTTTCTTCCGTCAACATAGAAACTGTTCATCGGGGCAAACTCGCTGATGGCGGATGCAGCACTCCGACTGTATTCATACACCATCTTCTGATACTTTTGTCTGCGAGGCTTTTCCTCCTCAGCTTCCTCAATGGCAGACTCTTCATCTTTCCTACGAAGAATGGCTTTCAAAATGATGCCCGCTTCAGGGAAAGCATAGTTCGGCAGCAGTCCCTCATCCGAGAGGAAATTGAATATATCTTTGCTGTTGATCGCACGCACAACATTGCCAAGAGCTGTGCGCTCAATCTTTAATTCTTTGATTTCTTCAGCATAAGAAGAGTCCTGCGGCTTTGCCTCAAGGTCCTTGATCATTTTCGAAAGTTGCTTGATATTGGCAGCAAGAGCATCTCTCTGAAGCTTCAGACCGGAAAACGCCTCGTATATCTTCATGTGCATCGGGCTGTTCTGAAGTCTACTGCCCTGTGCAAAAGTGCGCAACTCAGCAACCGTATCCTCATCCAATTGCGAAGAGAACATCTGTACAAAGGTACGGATAAGGCTGGAAAGATTATTCTGAACATATTGCAGGAAATTGAACGGGAACCGATCCGGTGAGTGCTTATCTATCTTTGCCAGGCAGGTCTTGACTTTGTCCGGGATGGCTTTTTCAGGAATGCCGTGTCTGATCCAGCAGTCCATACAATAGGCTACGAACTGACGCTCAAGAACTGCGGAAGCCTGCAGAAATACTGTCGGCGGCTCCACCTTACCGGCAATCATATCCATAGGATCAGCATAGAAGTACAGATCATGCGGTCTGGCGTTTGCAACGGCAATCGTAAGCGCGTTACCATCGATTCTGCCAGCTCGTCCGGCACGCTGCAGGAACTGCGATTGTGCCGGAGGTACGCTACACATTATGACTGTGGACAGGTCACCGATATCAATACCCATTTCAAGTGTAGGAGTGCAGGAAAGGACGTTCGTATCCCACGGCTTTTGTTCTGAACTGCTGCGCTTGAAGATCTTTTCAACCTTTTCACGGTCAGCACGTTCCAGAAGACCGGTATGCTCCTGCGCTACTACTCTCACCATATCTCCGGTACTATACAGTTTCCCGTAATACCCAAGAGACGCAGTAGGAGCATCGTGCATACGACCCCCGCACTTTGATCTGATACATGGAGCGTTCTCCCAAATATCAGCGTTTTCAGCTGCAACAGACATCATGGTACCGCAGTCATCGCAAACGAACTGCCTGACCTCAGTCGTTACAAAAATATGCTTTTTACTTAACGCCCATACGGTGTAATCGGGATTTCCCGGAAGCTGGACGATGATTCCGGCTTTCTTCAGTTCATCAAAGATAATGAGAGCTACGTCGTCAAAGACGCCTTCGCCAATGAGAAATTCATCCGTGCAGCCGGAAAGCCAATCTGTGTATTTACGAGATGCTGGCTGGTCAAAAGCACCTATACGCTGTCCGGGCTTGGAGGGTACATAAATAAACCTCGGAGTATTACGCCCGGTCTGGACTCCAGGCATCCAGTCTCTTTTTGTCTTTTGATTATTGGATAGGTCAAACGACTGCCCGGTACCGGAATAAATATCGAAAGCACGGTCATCAAAGGCACCGTTCTGGCGCATAATATTTACATAACCCAATACCATACGTTCAAAGAAGCCCGTATTCGTTTTTGTTAGCGCACCGAGTTCATTAATAACACGCTCCTGAACAACGGCAGCGACTTTTTCTATTTCAGACGTGTCAAACGCAAGTGTAGAGCATCCGGATTTTTCAAGGGTACGACCGATACGGCTGGAGAGCCCGTACTCCAGCATAATTTCGTACTTAGAACGTAGTTCAATATCTTTCAGGAGCTTCTTTTCAAGTCGCCCTGTGCCGAAAGTACCGGATTCAGTCATATCTTCATATGCTTTCATCCAGACCATATTCGGGGCGATAAGCCTGCCAACATATTCTTCCGTAGTCCACCCAGACTTCCAGTAATCAATAAAACCATCCTGGAAATCCGCAAGGGATTTTCCGTCACCGCCGTTTTGTGCGTAACGTTGAATCGCACTGCGAAGACCAAATCGCCATGTTCTGGCGTTGAAAAAGCCTGCATGGTGCGCCGCATCCTGTACATTATCAGAAAATGCAAGTGTCTTCTTGTCATCATTGAACTGAGATGCAAATAGCTGAGAAATACTTGCACTGATTGCCGTCGCACTACGGACACCCATCAAAGCAAGGCCACGTCTACTCCCACAAAACGGGCAAACAAACTGTTTATTATCCTTGGAACCGGTGGTGTTCTGAGAAATCGGGAAAACGATAGGAATCGGCTTTGCGCTTCCGCAAGATTCGCATTCGTCTGTATCGTTTTCAGTAATGTTCAGGTGCAGACATTCCGAGCAAAGGTCACCACGAGCCATATTGTACGGAATATTATCCTCACGGCTGTGTGGGAACATCATAATTACTTTGCTGTCACAACGGAAATATAAATTATAGAAAGTCTGGATATCGGAAATCTCCACACCGCTACGCTCATTTTTCAGGGATACCCATCCGGTTTCTCCGCAGTCACGGCAGTTTACTATCGGAAGATAGTGCTTTGCCTGATTTTTGTTCAGATCCGAAGAGAGAGCATATGTAATATCCTCACCCTTTGCGACTTTGGCAACAAGACGACGGAGTTCACGGAACCACAACTGAATCTGGACTGTCAAGAAGGGCCGCAGCTTTGCTTCCGTTCCGATACGGGCATGTGAAATCAACGCTAACAGTGCATTGACTGCAGCGATAGGATCAGCAAGTTCTTTTATCTGAGGATATCTGGTCGACAATTCATCTGCAATGTATGATGCCTGCATATAATTGCCGTCCATAAGTATAAGCATATTCTGACAGAAGCTGTGAATCATCAGTTGCTTTCCCAAAGCAAGCCGTGCTTCCGGTGTTGTCATATCCTCTGCAGCTACATCCATCAGCCATGCTTTCGCAGCGGCGTTTAAGTATTTCGGTTCATTATCTTCATCAACGAGTTGGTTTAGTATATTAATTTGCTCTTGGGTAGGCACAGTGAAATCCGATGGCTCATATCCAGCAAAGAACTCTGTGGCAGAGAGACGATCCTCGGTTATAATTGCATCTTTCTCAAACGGCTCTCCAAAAACCTTCTCCGCAAATTCACGAATGCCTTCGGCAGAGTCTTTGGAACCCATTGTTGCGGATGTTCCTATGCAACAGAGATACCCTTGTGGCGTATAAAGCCTTGCTTTGAGACGGCGAAGCAGGCACGCAAGATCTGTACCTTGTGCACCATCAAAAGTATGTAGTTCGTCGACTGCTATGTATTTTAACGTATCCGGTCTGTTATCATCCCAAAGCGGTGCATCGCCGGGTCGGACAAGCAGATAGTCCAACATTTTGTAATTAGTCATCAAAATATCGGGAGGTGAAGAACGCATGGTCTCACGGTCTGTAATAACAGAGTCTTCTCCCATTACTCTGCCGGAACCGGAGTCAACACCGCCGACATACATACCAACCGTAACATTACCCTTCTGTTCCGGGCTACTATAAATCAGCTTAGCGATACGCCCTGCCTGATCTGTAGCAAGCGCATTCATGGGATATATGATAATTGCTTTGATGCCCTTTTCACCACGATGTTGATAGCAGTATTCCAGAATCGGATAGAGGAAGCATTCGGTTTTTCCGGAGCCGGTGCCCGTTGCGATAAGTGTAGACCGTCCATCACTTCCGGTTAAGCGCTCAAAAGCCCTCTGCTGATGGACATACGGCTTGAACTGGTAATGTATTGACTCAAAACGATCATCTTCATCTTCCGCAACGCGGAACGGGAGGCGCACTGCAGCATACGGTTCATGAAAAACCGCATCCGGTGTTTTCAACATTCTCTCTAACGACCCGTGGAAAGATGGGTTCGTCATCGGGAATGTTGTTTCTATATAGTCTGACAGCCCTTGCTGCAGTTGTTTAGCAAGTATGGATGGTAACATACTAAGCCTCCTTAATTCTACAACTTCGTAATACCAGCGTTCCATGAGGATTTGCAGGGTTTCATTGTATTCATGATTGTCCGGCGTGTTTTAAATCAATGAAAAACATTACTTCCCCTCATCACTTGATTTGTGCTCAAAATCCACTATATGAGTATTGCCGAGAACAGGAACCCGTTCCGGGTAATCAGGGGTCGCATTCCTGTATATCTTTAGCCGGAAGTCTTCAAGTGCTTTATCAATGTCATCGAAAGCTTTTTGATAGACAAGCTTTGTTTTGAATCCGCCTTCTGTCTTGTACTGTACATCAAAAACCTTTCGGCAAATATCGTCAGCCTTTCCCGCACACACGGGGAAGTTTCCTTTCCCGCTTTTCAAAGGAATAAAATGATAGCTTTCGGATAACAGAAGATTACGAAAGTCCCTTATTTTTTCATATATTTCGGAATACGCAGTATCTCTGATGCCCTTGTTCCGAAATATGAAATCAAGATTCCCATATGCGTTGCCGAGCGATCCTAAATCAATCGTCGATGCTTCAATGCAGCTATCAATACATTGCATGTATTCTTCCCGGTAACCTTGCATCTGACTATTATACATTTTATCGAGTTCGGCATCGATATCATCGTCCTCTGTCCATGACATGGGAATGTTCTCTTCATACCAACTTATCAGGACATTTTTGGCAACATCTTTCGCTGTTGGGTCAATAATTTTTCTTAAGTCGTTGCTCCATTCCTCCTGAAAACAAGCGTGGACAAGGTCAAGAGGGGCATCGATATTGATATATTTGACTTTGCGGAGCTTGCTCAATACATTCCTGGATTCCTGCCAAAACCACTCCATTGCACTGCGCCGTTCAACAAAGTATTCCGTCAGCGACATGATAAACCCAAGAAGTGCGCTGCCGAAGATCGCCATGGCGACATCATAAGCGATACAGGCACAGCCTTTGCCGATTACAACTGCAATTATGAGAGCAATCACAGCGAATAAAAAGGTGATAATAGTCAGCCACTTTTTCCCTCTCATGCTTGTCCTCCGTATTTCTCCTCAAAGAACTTCCATGCGGTTTCGTAGTCTTGTTCGCGGTCGCAGCGGTCGAATGGAGCGACATATTCGATGGTGCGCTCGATGGGGCCGCCGGGCATGGTGTCATCGGTGATGGTGCGGGCAAAGACATAGCCGGCGGGGGCGTGCTTCATAATACCGTCCCACGGAGCGTCACTGCGGTGAATGGGGGTAACGACATTGGAATTCTCAAATTCTGGGCGGGTAAAACCGACGCCAGGTAATCCTTTATTGATGGTGAAAACTATTCTTCCGTTCGCATCATACCACGTGTCCTCTTCATACTTATTGAGAACCGGAAATTGGGCTTTATACAAGTTTTTCAATTGATATATGGTTAGCTCTAAAGACTTCGCAACAATAACATCTATTTCAATTAGTAGTTGTCTCCTTGCAAAATCACTCCGGACAGGAATATCTTCATTCCATACAGCGGTTAATGCTTCAAAGTGCTTGCTATGTAGTCTCTTGTCTTGTTTAAAAAAGCCGTCTTCTAAAAAGCGATTATCGAAGCATTTTTTCCATAGAGCTTCATATCTTGCCGTTAAGCAATTAAGCAAAAGCGCTCTGCAAACAAGGAGATGTGAGTACTCGTTATCGATGAACGGCATTTTTTTCGCTGAGTCGTTTAAAAAACTAGCCCGCCCAAGCGCTCTGATCAAATAATCATAAGGCAAAGAATTAAATAATGCTGACGCAAGCACGGTATTGCGATCATTTGAGAAGCAAATTCCAAACACACCTATAATGTGGACTGCTTTTGGTGGAACAATAGCTGACATCAATGTACGCTCCTGATTCAGCCCTAACATTCTTCTAGTAACTACACGGAATTTCTCTGTATACTTTTCTCCCCATGGAGTGATTGGCGTTCGTTTAGCACAAAGCTTCTGATTGACCTCGTAGTTACTCCGTTGCATATAATATCGAGAAACAAATTCCAAATCAATTCGATCAAAATCAGCCTTTTCAATACATACCGCACGAGGTGTTTTGAAAAGAGGGTTGGCGATCGAGATATGAGGCCCTGAATATACAAAATCACTTAAATCATCAACAAAATGAGTATAGCGTGATATAATCCCATCTTTTTGAGAACCCGTTTCATCTAGGAATTGAGTCATGAAAACATTTTCACCAAAATCAGCGATATGCAGTTTGACTTTAGCGAATTGTGCAATAATACTAAGTAATTCGTCAGAATAAATAGCAGGCAAACGTGTCTGTTCATACTCATTGGGATCATCATATACGGTTGCAATGCTTTTTAATAGTCTAGCATCTATTTTGACAATTCTTTTGGGATGTCCTTGCGTATTCCAATCACCGTTTGAATCTTTAATCAGCGGAATTGAAGAATATGCATTTTCCCCAGAATAACACTGGTCTATCGTTGAGGGAGCATACAAGTTGGAAATCATATCAAAGGTTTTTGTCTCAACGTTTGAATATACATTGAGGCCAAAAATTCCAGTATCACTTACCTCCTGAAACAGTAGCTTTTCATTAATAAATTGAAAATGATATCGCATCTTTCGATAAAGAATTTCGCGCATTCTTCCAGCACCGGGATCGTCAAAAATACTATCCGGATGAACAAACGCAAAGAAACCATCGGCTTTTGTAAATGTCCAAGCCTTCGGCAAGAAACACTTATATAAATTGGTTTGAACACCCGCCAAAATGTTATAAACACATGCTGAATTGAAGAAATTTTGTATTCCAGCTGCTCCTTCATACTCACGCATATATTGGCAGATGTTATTGCTATTTTTGAGCAAAGAAGATCGCTGTTCGTTCGTCTTTGCAGAAGAAAACTTCTTTACAGCAAACAAAGGTTGCATGTCTGCCAGCAAGTTCATTTCATTCCAGTTTGTCTTGATCCAAGGTGGATTCCCAATCATCAAATCAAATCCGCCACGATCAGCAAATAGATCGGCAAACTCCAGCTCCCAGTGCATGAAATGGTTCTGCTCTGCAATTTGGCGCACCAATGCAAGTCTCGGCTGCTGCTCGCAGAGCTTCGGAATATCCACAACGCCCATTCCGCGGTACTGCTCGGTCATGTCCATGACAAGTTGCTCTGCCTCTGACGGAAACAGAGAAAGCTGTCCCATTTTAATTTCTTTCGATACTGCAGCGAAGGTGTCGATCGTGCCTTCCAGAATAAAGCCCATGTCAGCGAGGAACTCACTACGGGAAGGAAGAAGATCTGCTTTTTCAATAGGCCAAAACCACAGAGCGCACCAGTAGTCCATCGCAAACTTCAATCTGGCATAGGGACCAGCATTACGCATCTCTTCAGAAAGATAAAGCTTTTTATAGATCATATCTTTCTCGCGGATGGTGGTATGGCTTGCGGCAGTCTCCGCAGGCTGTCCGTAAACCGTGAGCGGGTCGGAGGTCTTTTCGTCGATCTCACGGCGCAGAGCAATGACCTGCTCCCATAGCTTGTCCACGACCTCGGACAGGCGCAGCGCGGTCTTGACATCGTCATCCGTAAAGGGCTTGGTAAACTGCTTATTCCAGCTCTTGATCGCCTTGATATCGTCCGGGGCGAGGGACTTGATGACTTTATCGGTATAATTGGACATACCGGTATCACCGGTGAAGAAGTGATAAACCTGCGATTTCGGCTTGCGCTTTGTGCCGACGGGAACACGCTCCGGGGCGGAGTCGTACCAATGACTGCCGTTTGCCTGAAGCTGAGAGACCGTATAGCACTGCCGGCGTGCGCCAATGAGGGAGTTGCCGCAGACAAGCTGCATACCGAACCAAGGTACAAAACCGCCGCTGAAGATCGTATTCAGCCACAGGGATACTTCTGCCAGTTCAACGGCAACCGGGTTCAGGTCGATGCCGTAGACATTACGGTCGGCAATATACATTTTGACGCGCTGAAGCTCATCAAATCGTTTTTCATAAGAAATGGTTTCACCGAGTTCCTTCTGTTTGCGGTCAATATATGCCTCCGCAAGCTGGTTGATCGCCTCATTCAAGAAAGCCGCGCTGCCCATTGCCGGTTCGCAGATCGTAAGGTGGAGTATTTCATCCGCTGTTTTTTCCTCTAAGAGCTCCTTCAGGGCATATTTCACCAGACACTTTGTCAGAACCTCCGGTGTATAATAGGAAGCGGATTTTTCCCGCTCACGACCGGCAAGGCGATAGATAAAAGTGCCTTTTTTATGCATACGAAGTTTGCCGGCATTTTCACCGGACTCATAGCGAACACGCTCGTCCTCGGTATACTGGCTCAACTCGTTTTCTTTTACAAAATAACCGACATCCAGCTCGTTGAAACGATCACCGGCACGCTTGACCTCATACAGATCGTCCTCGGCGATAAAACCGCGGTAACTGAGCAGGGCTTCATACACCGCGCCCATCTGGTTGATACCGAGGGTGGAGTAAGAAATGCGTCCACGGCGTTCGTTCCTGCGCCCGGAGGGACGGGATACGCTCATCAGATCGATAATGCGGAGCATGACGCTATTGCGGAGCTTCGCCGCCGTGATCAGCGGAGTCAATTCCGGGTCAAAGATATGGGCTTTCAGCGGCTCAATGATGAAAATATCGTTTAGAGACTCCGATTCCTGCAATTTGTGCAGTTCTTCTTCCGTAGAAGGATAGCCGGAATAAATCAGATCATACAGCTTGGACAATGTTTCATGCAGATAATATCCGTCACCGACAGCAGAGGTCTCCTCACGCACGGAATCGGCCACATCGCGCAGACTCTCCAGAGAATAGCCCTGAACGTAGGACTGCGCCTTCATTGGGGCGTAGCCAAGCTCCGGACGGGCTTCTATGAACAGCATGAAGAGCATCCGGTACATATAGCGTAGACATTGAATTGTCAATTCTCCGGCATCGACCGGATTTGCATCCAAGTCACGCCCTTGACGGTGAGAAAGGTCATAAAGAATTTCATTACCGAGTAATTCAATGCTCTCACGCAGAGCGTATTTAAGATCCTGTGACACGCCGGATGCATGGCGATGGGAGTTTTCATCCAACTGATCAAGAAGGCTACCGCCTTCAGCAGGGCATAGATTATCCTTATGCAGCAGAACTGACATAGCCTGCAGCGTGCTTTCCTCATGTCGGGAAAAAATGTCTGCAAGGTCAAAGCTGAGATAGCGTTTCTCATTCCACTTGTTGCGGTCAATCAACGCAATCTGATGCAGCCCGATGAAAACCAGCCAGCGAGGAGGCTCGTCCATAGCAAAGAGGATTTTTGTTGCCAACTCCTCATTGTCAAGCTCCGCAGAGAAAGCGGAAACAGCGTTTTCGTCGTCTCCGACAGGTGCAGAGATAGCGCAGCCGTCCAGAATAGCGGGTTCGTCCTCTGTGTTCTTCGTAAGAATCACCCACAGCAGCGGTGCACCGTTTGCCTTTGTGACTTCCAGATACACCGGTGCAGAGAGAACATCATTGATCAGCTCAATTTTCGGAGCGGCTTCGGGATAATCCAGTGCGGCGAGGAACATATCCGCCATGTTTTTTACCATAGCAGGAATCTGAGCAACACTACGACCACGCTGTTCCTTATCATGATATACATAGTACTGACGACCACAATCACGCAGCCTTGCCCACGGTGTTCTGTACTCATTGGAATCCTTGGCTTTTACACGCCATACAGATATGGTTTCTTCGGCATTTTCAGCAAAAATGGATGCAAAATAGTGGTTGGTGTAATATTCGTTAATGTTGTTGATACCGGTGAGATCCATGCTCATGATTACACCCCCTTAAGAACTGCAATAACGCGCAGATACGGTTTATCTTCAATTTCCAGAGTATCCTTTACCCAAGTTGAAAGCCTGTTGAACAGTTCTTCTGTTTCCCTTTCTTTACGACTTTTTATGCTGTCGAACAGAGAAAGCTGCTGAATAACCTCTTTATGCCTGCCTTCCAGCTCAATCAGTTTATCCAGCTCCTCATCAATTTGCGGACTAATACGGGTACGATATTCTGCACTCTTGTTGGACATGACCTTTTGTGCTTCAGTAATAACGATAGGAAGAAGTGCTTCGGCCATGCTAATATCATCTTCAGTCAGCAAATTTCTATTTGGCACATCATTTCTTCCGTATCGGCTCTTTGTAATGAGTTCTTCCATTGTCAGAACACCTGAAAAGACATTGTTTATGAAATGTAAACCAAACCATTCATCCACCACAGGAGTGGATTTTCTATTTGGAATGATTCCGGAAACTATATAAATAAGTTCATTCTTACCAATGCTGCCGGAAATGCCGGAGATAGGTGCTTCGCCACGTTTATAGAGGAGGCTGGCTTTATCATTAACCCAGTCAAAAATTGGATGTAGTTTCCACAGGTACTGTGTGGTAGGCCATGCTGCATATGCAAGGCTGACACTCATACTGCGTTTCATTTCTGACATGCAGAACTCCTTGTCCGGACTCAGGCGAAGGTACTCGTCTTCAGGTTTTACCTCATCTGGGAGTACTGCATCAAGCCTGCGTTTGAGGTCAGGAGTAATTTCAATCTCAATCCCATTAACACTCTGCATATCACGAACGGGATAACGCTGATCTTTGGCAAAATAGGATAAAGCACTCTTGATATAGTCAATATCCCTGTATAATGTCTCGTCCGAATATACCTCAGGCTGTTCGACATCATTTTTCTCTAAAGCCATGAGTGCCTCAAACGGGTCAAAGTCATCGGTGCTGTCATCAATCTGAGCGTTAAAATCATCCGGAGATAATCCTCTTTCAATGGCGGCTGCGGTAATCTGTTCTTCTTCTTCAATATTGAACTTACCCATTAGGAGAGCAGGATCTCCGATATTTTTGTATGCCTGTTCCTCTTTGGTAACGAGAATTTCCATAATACGAACATCACCCTTGATGCGGTCGTTCTTGCTTTCAATCATCAGGTAACGAATGTCCGGTTTCTTTGTCTGTCCATATCTGTCGACACGGCCGTTTCTCTGCTGGAACACCATGAGCGACCATGGAATATCGAAATGAATAAGCCTGTGGCTCAAATAATGCAGGTTTATACCTTCCGAAGCAACATCGGAGGCTACCAACACACGGATAGGTGATTCCATTCTTCCGAATTCATCAACTATGCGCTGTTGTTCTTCATCGCTGAGACCGCCATACATTTCACGAACAGCTCCATCACTTAAATGAAGATCCTTACGAAGTTGTGCTGCAATAAAGCGCATTGTTTCAATACGCTCCGTAAAAATAACGATACGGTCATCGGTATCTCCATACCATGCATACTCGGGGCTTTGTAAAAGCTGCAGAAGTTTTTTGTATCTGGAAAAAGAATCAGCATCTATCTTTTGCAAAGCATCCCGGAGCTCTTTCAGCTTTGCTATATCTGGAAAACCGTTTTCTCCATATTTCTTTACGAGCTTGCGCAGACGTTCATCAAGACTTTTTATACAGGCAAACGGACTGGAAAACAGAGATTTTTCCAAACTTGTTTTGAAAAGTGTACCTTTGATATGATTCGCTCCTGCATCCATTTCAAGCGTCATATCAGCAAAAATTCTGAATGCACGTTCTTCGACATCAGAAGCGGAACAATGCTCAATCTTTACGCTACGTTCCTGGAATGCTCCGTGAGCTTCACTTTTTATGTTTTTCTTAAACCTGCGGATGCACAATCCTCGAATATCTTCTTTTGTGTAGTTATGAATATCCGCTATAGCTGTAGGATCGAGCATATTCATCAGAGATGCAAAGCTCTCACTCCGGCCATCATGCGGTGTAGCCGAAAGCATGATCAAGGCGTCCGACCTACCGGCGAGCAGCTTTGCCAATCTTGCACGTTGTGCCTGATGTCCTCCGCGCTCAGCTACGTTATGAGCCTCATCAATAACGATAATATCCCATGTTGCATTCTCAAGATGGGTGCGATATTCCACATCCCTTTTCAAAGTGTCAATAGAGACGATAGTCTTATCATAATAAAAGAACGGATTATAGTTGGATGGTAATTTTGCACGTATATCCTGGATTTTTTTTGAGTCCAGACGAATGAGCGGGATGGTAAAGCGATTCCACATTTCTTTCTGAAACTGCAGCATCATACTCTTTACAGTAACTACAAGAATACGCTTGCCTTTACCTCGAGCTATCAGTTCGGACATAAGGATACCGGCCTCCAGCGTTTTGCCGAGGCCAACTGTATCAGCTATTAGAATCCGCTGCTTTGGACGGCGTAGAGCTATCTGCGCAGGTACCAGCTGATAGTTCATCAGATCCATTGCGGCTTGATTCCCGATGTGAAGTCTGTTGTCTGTCGGTATCTGCTGACGCCACTGGCTTTCTATGTAAAGTCGAGAACGCTTGAAATACTGAGAATCATCCGGTACAAGCCTAATTTCTGCAGGGTTTACCTGAATGATTTCTTCCAAGTCGGTTAAAAATATCGCACTACGGTATCTCACCAGAGGAGAGACTCCAATGCAATGCAGGCTCTGTATATCTATGTTATTTCGCTCAACCTTTTTTACCATCCATTCCTCATCGCGGATGATTACGCGCATTCCGGGAGAGTATTCAACCATTTTATATACCTCCTCGGGCCTGAGCGTCTTCATCGTCAGGAATCATCTCAATAATATCTCCAATATCGCACTCCAGCGCCTTGCATACTTTTCTCAGTACCTCCATGCTGACATCCTCTCCCTTTGACATTTTGGTTACGGATGTCCAGCTGATATGGGCTTTCGCTTGAAGATCTTTCTTCAACATATCCTTGTCAATCAGCATCTTCCATAGCTTTTTATAACTTGCTTTCATAACATGCACCTCATGAATGAATAAACATAACATCGTTTACATTATACAGCAAGATTCTCCAAATAACAAGAGTTTATTCGTTAAAACGCACGAATAGCCTACGTGATTTAATGTTCTTCCTATAAATTGAACCCTGTAAATTGAATTTTAAACACAGTAAAGCACCGACTCAAACAGTTATTTTCTGCTTGAATCGGTGCTTTTTATTGTTCACTGCTTTTGAGCATGCGCTGTTTTTCACGTGTGCGCTGATACTTTGTCTTTTGGCATGCTTCGCAAAGAGTGTTATTCTTTCGCTTTTTCGGAAATGGTGCTCCGCACGCTACACAAACCCCGACCGAATAACTGTCTGTCGACATGCATTCAAAGAATAGCTGTGCTTTTGCAACCTCCAATAAATCATCGCACATCAAAAAGAAGGTTGGAGGGCTAACCGAGAAATCAGGAGCAAGTTTGATATTGAGCTGCATCATGTGGAATTTTAAGAATTCGATGCATTGTTCGTCTGAAATGTTTTCTGTTATATAAAAGTTTCTGATATCTATGTCGTGCAAATAGACCTTTCTCCAAAGAAGATAGCATGTGTAAATATCATGAAGCCTGTTCACAAACGAAGATGCCAGGAAACCAACCTTACCATATTTCATCCAAATGTCAGCATCTCCGGAAGCTTCAGCTGGCATACCGTAAGCAATACACCATTTGCATATTCTTTCTATGTCAGCACCTGTTAGTTTTTCCGGGTGCCCATAAACGCCGTCAGAGAGTTGCTCATACAACAAAAGAAGTGAGCTAAGAATGTTGGTGCGGTCTGTCTTCTTAAATATACAGAGCTTTTTATCTTCTTTAGGTTTCGTCCCAACGATAAAAAGTTGATTATCAATGACTTCTGATTTATATTCCGCGCAATTAATCACTATGCAAGAAAAGCACTGTGTCGGATGCGCATCAACAAATAATTCTGTATTCATACCTATTCTCCTTGCAACCGTTTTTGTAACTGATAAAGGGGCAATTGCAACCGTTTGTATATTGAAACAGTTGCGGCGATCTGCTATCATACAGTTGCAACCAATAATAAGTACAATCGGTTGCAAGCAAATAATATCACGCTGGAACACAGAATGTCAACAACTTTTGCACCTTGAAAATTAAATAGTTCACCCGCCTAAGATAACACTGCAAACTTGACGCCATGATGGTGCAACCGGAGCGCTTCTGCAGCGAACACGAGGAGACCTCAAGCAAGGGGCTACCTTAGGAACGATAACGTATGGTGAATGCAAAAACAATAATTTAGAAAGGAGAATAACACGATGGAAAAATCAACGATAAGCGTACAGGAATTATCTGCCTATATGGGCATCAGCCTTGCTAAAGCGTACGAACTTGTCAAACAGCCGGGATTTCCCATCTTGCGCGTCGGAACAAGATTCTTGATTCCGGTCGATAGCTTCCGCGCCTGGCTCAATCGGGCAGCGGAAGGCGGTGAAAAGGATGGAGACAAGTGAATTTCTGCTGAAGGTCTACGGCACGTTGCATGGCGGATTTCTGTCCGTAACCACGCTGGAGAAAGACGGAAAAGCCAGAACCAAATGGTTCGATTCCGGGCAGCTTGACGAGATGGCTGCATATGCTGTCGAATCCGGAAAAACATATAACACCTATTTCGGCGTCAATCCCCGTGTGAAGAATCTCGGTGAACACCTGCGCGGAAGCAGAGATGATGTCTCTGCGGTTATAGGAACATACACGGATTTCGATATCAAGGGCGATGCCCATAAGGAGAAGAATCTTCCGGAAACAAAGGAAAAACTTATGGCTTTCCTTATGTCGCTGCCGAAAGTTCCGACAGCAATCGTAGAATCCGGAAACGGAATCCATACTTACTGGCTGTTTGATGAGATCTTTTATATCCGCAACGAATCCGACCGGGACTATACCGAGCGAATCCTAAAGGGATGGGAAAGTTTCGTAAAAGAAGAAGCCTTCCGCGAGTACGGCTGGAAATTTGACAGTATTAGCGACCTTCCCCGCATGCTTCGGGCTGTCGGTACCCTAAACCATAAAACAGCTGAACTGCCTGTATGTAAAGTAATCTCTTTTTCGGATACCAGGTTTATTCCTTCGGATTTCGATGCATACACTTCTGCGCAGCCCGTCAAAAAGTCCGCCGGGTCAACCGAAACGGACGTCTTTGCTCTAATGGGAACAGGCAGCGGACGAGATCTGATTGATAGTTGCGTATTTCTTCAGCATTGTCGGGATGATGCCGAGAATCTGCCGGAGCCCGTATGGTATGCGGCTATCACGAACCTTGCACAGACAGCCGATGGCGAGAGTGTCATCCATGAGATCAGCAGTCCGTATCCCGGATATACATACGCCGAAACGCAGAGAAAATATATCCACGCCGCACAGGAAAACAAGCCGGTGACCTGCGAGTACATCAAGAATCATCTTCGCTTTAACTGCGGTAGGGACTGCGGTGTAAAAACCCCGGTCACACTTGTACATACCGAAAAGCAGGCAGAAAGCGCATGGGAAAAACCAATTCCGTTCGATGAGTGTTCACTGCCGGAGTTTCCGGTTGACGCTCTACCGAAAGTGATTGCAGATTACGTGGTTGCACTGGCAGAAAGTACCCAGACTCCTGTAGATATGGCAGCCTCGTCAGCGCTACCGGTCATTTCGGTCTGCATTCAAGGTAAATACAAAGTCCGTGCAAAGGCAGACTGGTATGAGCCTGTGAACACCTTTGTTCTGAATATCATGGAACCGTCCGAGAGAAAATCCGCTGTGGAAAATGCAATGGTGCGACCCATAAACAAATTTGAGTCCGAGATCAATACGCAGAACGCTGCAGAGATCGAATCCAGTAAAATGCGTGGTCGTATCATGGAGCGCAGGCAGAAAGCACTTGAAGATCAAGCAGCCAAGGGCAAAGATGTCAAAGCAGAACTTGACAGTATCGTTCAGGAAATCACAGCTCACAGAGAAAAGAAACCTCTCCGGCTGTATGTAGACGATGTCACTACGGAAAAACTTACACAGGTTCTGTCCGACAATGACGGCAGGGCGGCGATCCTCTCAACTGAAGGCGGTATCTTCGATACTCTTGCCGGTATTTATACCAGGAATGTCAATATCGATGTGATTCTCAAGGGATACTCCGGGGACTGTATCAAGGTCGACAGAATCGGCAGATGCAGCGAAAGTGTCATGGACCCGGCGCTGACGATACTTCTGATGGCACAGCCGAGCGTACTGTCCGGGCTGATGAAGAATGACACTTTCCGCGGTCGTGGTCTTACAGCCAGATTTCTGTACTGCATTCCCGCTTCTTATGTCGGAAGCAGGAAATACCGCTCCGCTCCGGTCCCCGACGAAGTCAGCCGGGCGTATGAAATACAGATCAGAAATATGCTGGAAGACGAGTATTCCAATGAACCTGAGATCATTACGCTTTCACCGGAATCGGACAGGATGATAGAAACATTCGCCGGTGAACTGGAGCCTAAGCTTAAAGAAGAGTATTCCGACATCAGTGACTGGGCAGGAAAGCTTATCGGTAATACGCACCGCATCGCCGGACTGCTGTGTCGGGCATCTGTATTCCGCAGTCATGATTTTCTTGACGTGCCGGAGCCGCTGGTAATAGACGCCGCTACAATGGCAAACGCAATCCGCATAGCACGATATTTTATCTCACACGCAAAAGCCGCTTTTTCCCTGATGGGAGCAGATAACACCATCAAGCAGAGCAAATATGTTCTGAATGCAATTAAGAATTCCGGGCTGGCAGAGTTCAATAAGCGTGACATCATGCGTCTCTGTCGCAGCTTCAAAAAGGCGGATGACCTTCAGCCGGTACTTGACCACCTTGTCGATTATGGTTACATCGCCATAAAAGAGTCCGGAATATACTCCGGAAAAGGTAGGCCGCCTGCGCAGTCCTATATTGTCAATCCTTGTATCTACGAAAATGAGACTGCTTGCTGACTTTCGTCCTTTTTGTCCTTTTGTCCTTTATGTAACGCAGATGAGCAATAAAAGAAAGAAAACAGCTTTTTCTTCTTTATATATATTCTCTGCTTCCTACGGGGACAGCGTGACAGAAAGGACAAAAGTCACAGAAGCATAGACAAATGCCGTAAATCTGAGACAACATGAAAATCCGCGCCGGATAATCATCCGGTGATAATTATATAAGCAAAAAAAAACGAGGAGGTTAATTCAATGAACATTTCAAAACCCAGCCAGCACATGAAATCGCTGTGCAAAGAACTCGGGCCAGAATACAGAATTACAGTTATCGATTTATCTCAAGTAATTTATCGTGATTTTGGAAACGGCTTTGACCTTGAGATTTCCGGTGTCAACACGTTAAGCCTTCGTAAAAGAGCCACGCTTTATCTCTGGCACGATAAAAATCGCATGATTAAGATTGTGAAATCCGTCCCTCAGGAGGATATAGGCAAGTGGGCTGAATGGCTCCGACAAAAGACTGAATCTATCAAACCTGAAGACTTTGACCGATATGGTTATCTCAAGGGCGAAAAACGCACAATCTCTGCAGAGGATGGTGCAGATGCCTCGTAAACCTTCGAAACCATGCAGTTATCCCGGCTGTCCGAATCTAACTGAGAGCCAGTACTGTGATGAGCATCGAATATCCGAGCGCAGGAAGTATGACCGGTATCAGCGTGATCCGGAGATTGTCCGACAGTATCACGGCGCATGGCAGAAGATTCGTGAACGGTATATCCGGTCGCACCCGCTTTGCGAGGACTGTCTTGAATCCGATCGGCTCACTCCGGCTGCGGAGGTTCACCACATTCTTCCGCTGTCCTGCGGCGGGACTCATGACGACAGTAACCTGTGTGCTCTCTGCCGCTCCTGTCATAACAAAAGGCATATTGCTCTCGGTGACAGGTGAAATAAGCGTTAAACGACTGCTGTGACCGGGTGGGGTGGGGATATAAATCTCTACAGGTCTTTTCCTTCAGAAACGGCGCAGGGTCACGTACGCAAAAATAGCGAAATCAAACGCAAAAAAAAAGAAACTTATACCAAAATGGAGGTAGAAGCATGTCGAAAGACGGAACAAATCGCGGAGGTTCCCGTCCCGGAGCGGGCAGAAAACCGAAAGCGATCTCTGAAAAAATCGAATCCGGGAACCCCGGCGGCAGAAAACTCACCCATATTGACTTCGGTGATGAAGCCGAATGTCTGAAAGGCGCGGAAATGCCACCCGTTAAGGATTATCTCAAAGCCAAGCAAAAGGACGGCAGCGTCACCTGTGCTGAAGAGATTTTCAAAGAAACCTGGGAATGGCTGCATGAGCGCAAATGCGACCACCTTATTTCCCCGCTTCTGATTGAACAGTACGCCATGTGTGTAGGACGCTGGGTACAGTGCGAGGAAGCAGTTTCCGAATATGGTTTCCTTGCAAAGAAACCCACCGGAACGGTAATTTCCTCTCCCTATGTCACCATCGCAAGGGAGTATATGAAACAGGCCAATAATGCCTGGTTTCATATTTATCAGGTGGTAAAGGAAAACTGCACTGTTGACTACAGCGGTCCCACTCCGCAGGACGACGTCATGGAGCGTTTGCTCCGCGCCCGCAGAGGCATATAACAAACTACATTATGGAGGAATACAAAATGAATACAGTAGAAAAATACAGCGCCCGCCTTCAGGCCATGAAGGAAGAAATGGACGGAATCACACCCGAGATCAAAGCTACAAGAGCGACAGAGGCTAAGCGCAAGAAAGACGCTGCCTACAGCAAGGCATACTGGGAGCATATGTACACCGGACTTCCTGAAAATGCTCTCCGTGAAGGGAGTGATGGCTCGGGCGGATATCTTGTGCCGGATGAATACGATATGAAGCTGGTCGAGGCTATGTACGAGAACAACATTCTTCGTGGCATTTCCACGATCAAACATACCGACCACGATTTGAAAATTACAAGAACTGAGGACGGAGGTTCCGCTCAATGGGTCGACGAGTCTCATGCTTATCCGGATTCGGACTTAACATTCGGTCAGATTACGCTGAAAGCGTATAAGCTTGGTACGAAGATTCTCGTATCCGATGAGCTCCTCGAGGATTCCGGCATTGATCTCGAGGCATATATTAAAAAGCGTTTCGGAGAGGATATGGGGCGTACCGAGGAGGAAGCCTTTCTTACCGGAGACGGTGTCGGAAAGCCTACGGGCTTGATTTATCAGGCACAGCTCGGAACCGAAACCGCTGAAGCCGGGAAAGTGTGTATCGATGATGTCATCGACCTCGTTTATTCACTTAAGCAGCCGTACCGTCACGGGAAAAACACAGCTTTCATAATGTCCGAAAAGGTATACCAGACGCTCAGGAAGACCCGCACCGCCAGTGGCCGCTTGATCTGGAACTCCAACATCAAGGCCGACGGTTACGATACATTGTTCGGTTACCGAGTATATCTTTCCAATCATCTCGACAGCACTGAACCCGGATTTTCCCTCAGCACTTATCCGATTTTATTCGGTGACTTCAGCTTTTTCTGGATCGGTGACCGTGGCAAACGTATCATCAAGCGCCTCACAGAGCGATATGCCGATTACGGACAAGTCGGATTCATTGCAACGCAGCGTGTGGACGGTAAGCTGGTCCGTCCGGAAGCAATAAAGGTACTGAAAGTAAAAGAAACCGTATAAGGACCATTTCGGGGAGGATGGCTGTTTCGGCTGTCCTCCTCATTTATTGGAGGAACAGTATGAAACCACAGGATAAGCTTGCAATAGAAAATATGCGTCTGGACGGCATTACTCCTGCCGAGATTGCCTCCCGGCTGCATTTGTCACCCAATACCGTGTATTCCCATATCAGAAGGCACCCCAAGCTGCCGAACGCCCGTACCTGTTTGAATTGCGGGAAACCAGTCAAGCAGTTCGATGGCCACAAAGCAAAGAAATACTGCTCCGATAAGTGCAGGATGGCCTGGTGGAATTCCCATCAGGATGAAGTTAAACGCAAAGCATTTTATACGCTGACCTGCAGTCAGTGTGGAAAGGAGTTTATATCGTATGGCAACAAAGACCGCAAATTCTGCTGCCGTGAATGTTATCTCGATTCCCGCAGACCCTTACAGTTATGAGAATCTACTGATGTACCACACGTCGTTGTCACTAGTGGAACGTATGGTGCAGGAAGAACTTTTAACCCCTGCGGATTATCGAAAATCAGTCAAAATTCTCTCTAAAAAATACGGTTTCCCGCCGGGAAGTATATTTACAGAAATAGCTTGATATCCTCCGAAATCTATGGATATATATACTAACCCCAAATTGATACAAGGAGGATACCTACATGGCAAAGATTGAACAGGTTTCATTCCCTGAACAAGCGCCGAGGCTGAAACGGGTTGCTGCATNNGCGAGAGTTTCATCCGGCAAAGACGCAATGCTCCATTCGTTATCTGCCCAGGTCAGTGCGTACAGTGAAATGATACAGAAGCACCCAGGCTGGCAGTATGTCGGTGTATACGCCGACGAAGCCAAGACCGGAACGATAGATTCAAGAGAGAATTTCCAACGGCTCCTTGCAGACTGCCGGTCTGGAAAAGTGGATATGATCATTACGAAGTCTATCTCACGCTTTGCCCGAAATACAGTAACAGTGCTGAACACTGTACGAGAACTGAAAGCGATTGAGGTGGACGTTTTCTTTGAAGAACAGAATATCCACACACTCTCCGCAGACGGTGAACTGATGATGACGATCCTCGCCGGATATGCAGAAGCTGAAAGCCGGTCTGCCAGTGAGAATATGAAATGGCGAATCAAAAAGAAATTCGAAGAAGGCAGTCCCTGGGACGGCACAATTCTCGGTTATCGCTATCAAAACGGAGCATATGTGATTCGCCCGGAAGAAGCTGAAATCGTACGCCGCATTTACCGAGAATACCTTTCGGGCAAAGGCGTCGTGGCCATTATGAACGGGCTGAATGCTGACGGCATCAAAACCCGATACGGGAATGAATGGCACCAACATACTGTCGGAGGAATTCTCAGAAACAGCACCTATACGGGAAACCTTCTCCTGCAGAAGACATACCGCGAAAACCACCTTACAAAGCGTACACTGAAAAACAATGGGGAGCTTCCTAAATACAGTGCCACCGGAACTCATGAGGCAATAATCAGCGCAAAAGAGTTCGATGCGGTGCAGGCTGAAATTGAACGCCGCGCAGGGAAATACGCTCCCAAAGACAAAGTATACACTAACCGCTATCCCTTCTCCGGCCTCATAGTCTGTGACAACTGCGGAAAGCATTATCGCAGGAAAGTCACTCGTTCCGGTGTGGTTTGGATTTGCAGCACCTTCAACATAAAAGGAAAAACATCCTGCCCATCAAAACAGATCCCGGAGGAAACGCTTATTGCAGTAACCGAAGAGGTTATCGGCAACATAGAAACGATTCACGACAAAATAACGGCAATCAGAGCAAAGAACGACAATAGACTGGTATTCTGCCTTGCCGACGGTAGAGAAACCGTTAAACGATGGCAGGACCGTTCCAGAGCAGAAAGCTGGACGGATGACATGAAAGCGTCAGCCAGGGAGAAAACGCTTAAACGACAATCGAAGACAAAGCTGGATTCATCCACTTAAATATACATCAATAATTTCATTACTGCATTTTTCGCACAAGGAGGTGCTACTATGGCAACAACAAGAAATGTGACGGTTATCCCTGCCACATTCAATCCTCAGACCCGGAGACATATCAAGCAGCTTTCCCGGAGGAAGGTGGCCGGTTACGCTCGTGTCAGCACAGACAGTGACGAACAGTTCACAAGCTATGAGGCTCAGGTCGATTATTACACCAATTACATCCAGGCCAATCCGGAATGGGAGTTCGTTACGGTGTATACGGATGAAGGCATCAGCGGCACTAACACACGACACCGTACTGGTTTCAATGAAATGATTTCCGACGCTATTGCCGGAAAGATAGACTTAATAATCACAAAATCTGTATCCCGGTTCGCTCGAAATACTGTGGACAGCCTTTCTACCATTCGTAAACTGAAAGAAAACGGAACTGAGGTCTATTTTGAAAAGGAGCAGATTTGGACCTTTGATAGTAAAGGTGAACTTCTGCTTACTATTATGAGTTCATTAGCTCAAGAGGAAAGTCGGAGCATTTCGGAGAATGTCACATGGGGTAAACGAAAGCAATTCTCTGATGGCAAATACAGTGTCGCGTACAGCCAGTTCCTTGGCTACCGCAAAGGTGCCGAGGGGCAGATGGAGATTGATCCGGAACAGGCGAAAATTGTGAAACGAATTTACCGGATGTTCCTTGATGGAAGTTCACCCAGCCGTATTGCTAAAACACTTACGAAGGAAGGTATACCCACTCCGGCCGGCAAGTCTGTGTGGCAGACCAGAGTTGTGGAAAGCATTCTGACAAACGAAAAGTACAAAGGCGATGCAAGACTTCAAAAGAAATTTACAACGGATTTCCTCACGAAAACCATGAAGGTAAACGAAGGCGAAGTTCCACAGTATTATGTGACGGCATCACATCCGGCAATCATCGATCCTAAAGAATGGGATCAAGTCGACAAAGAGATGCGCAGACGAAAGCACTCGTCAAAAGGCCGGTTCACGGGAAGCATCTTTTCCGGAAAGATTATCTGCGGTGACTGCGGTGAAGCCTACGGCCCTAAGGTTTGGCATTCCAATGACCCGTACCGGAAAGTCATCTGGCAGTGCAATGCCAAGTTCAAGGATAAAGACAAAAAATGCTCCACACCGCACTTAACGGAGGAGCAGATAAAGGATGCCTATATAATGGCGCTCAGCCTCCTGATAGTTGACCGGGAACGGTTTATCGAGGACGGTAGATTGCTAAAGGCAGAGCTTGCGGACACGACAAAGCTTACAAAGCAGATGGCCGAAGTCCAGCAGGAAATGGAGGTTGTTGCCGGCCTCATCAAGAAATGCATCGACGACAATGCCTCATGCGCCATAGATCAGGAAGAATACAATGCTCATTACAACGGTCTGGTAGAGCGCTACGAAAAAACAAAAGAGGGGCTTGACCTGCTGCAGGCCGAGAAGGATGAGCGGGATTTCAAGGCCGACGTGTTAAGCGGATTCCTGTTTGAAATCATGGAGCTGCCGGATATGGATTTGGTATTCAACGAGAACCGATTCGGAAAGACTGTCGACCACATCACCGTATTCAGCGATGGCAGGTTGGTTTTCACTTTCTTCGTCGGCAAGGATATAACCGTCGAAATCTAAGGTTGCAAGATTGCAATGCATTTTCTCTCCCCGGTCTTTGCAACCTTACCTATATTTTTTTACAATTGGCTGTATAACGATTAGCGGTCTTTTAACGATTGCATAGCACAATTGGTAGTGGTTCCGGGGATTCAGAAGCTATGAAACCACAAAATACTGGCACAAGGCAGACTAAAATGCACAGACGCATTTCAGAAAGCCTCGTGCCATAAGCGTTTATGGGCATAAAATAACGAAACACCGAACTGACACAAGGTATCAATTCGGTGTTTCTGATTTGGTGGAGCATACGGGACTCGAACCCGTGACCCCAACACTGCCAGTGTTGTGCGCTCCCAGCTGCGCTAATGCCCCGACTGCGGCATATTATAGCACAACATTTTTACTCTGTCAACAATATTTTAAAATATTAAGACACATATTTTTTATACGAAAATATGGCGTATTAAAGCAAAATACTTAAAATATTTTACATTACTTTTCATTTCAAGGACATTTTTTTCCCTCCGGCATACAATAAAAATGAAATACAAACCAACGGAGGGAATTTATGCAGAATAAATGCGTTACCGAGATTTTTGCGGGAATAAACTCCTGCGACGGCTATGAATCCCTTTTGGAAGGGGAAATCAAAAACTGCGAAAGGGTTTTTATCCTTAAAGGCTCCCCCGGATGCGGCAAGTCAACGCTGTTAAAGCGCCTTATGGCCAACGCCATTGTGCGGGGGATAAATGTCACCGCCGTAAAATGCTCCGCCGACCCCAATTCCCTTGACGCCGTCATATTCCCCGAAAAATCCATTGCCGTTGCCGACGGCACTCCCCCCCATGTCCTGGAACCCACCCTTCCCAACGTCCGGGAAACCATAATCGACCTTGCCGAAAATATGGACAGGGACGTTTTAACCTTTAACAAAACCTTTTTGGAACGGCTGAACGCCGAAAAAAAGCGGATATACAAAACGGTGTTTTCCCTGCTTTCGGCTATCGGAAAAATTTCCGATACCATGGAGCATATTCTTGCCGGCGGTTATCTTGAAGATAAGCTTGCTTCCTTCTGCGGCCGGTTTGTCAAAAAACATTTGTCCTTTTCGGGATGTATGTCCCCCGCCTTACTGCCGGTTGTCTGCCTTTGTTCGAACGGATTTGTCTGTCTCCCCATAAATACAAAGCCCTTTACCTATACCGTAGGAGACTTCTGCGGCTGTTCTGAAAAAATACTTACCCATCTTATTTATGCCTCTTTGTCCTTCGGCACGGAGGTACTTATAATTCCCTCCCCCATTGACGTTAAAAAGCCCGCCGGTCTGTTCTACCCCAACGAAAACATTCTTGTGATGTCGGAAAGGTATGTTACACCGAATCCGGACAAAAAAATTAATCCCCACCGCTTTATAAACGGTTCATATCTCAAGGAAAACCGGGGAAAGCTGAAATTATTAAATAAAATACGGGAGGAACTGATAAATGAGGTAAAGACCCTTATGGGGGAAGCCCTTGAAATCCACAGAGATATTGAAAAGATATACACCTTTGCCAGCGACTTTTCCAAAGCCGACGATACGGCGGATATGCTTAGGCATATTATTTTCGGTGAATAACACCGGGACAAACCTAATATAATTAGAATGAAAAAAGACAGGAGGCGACTTATGAAAAAGACATCCGACGCATTGTATTTTGTGTATGCTTTTTTGATTTCGGCTGCCGTTATGCTTACCTTCACCGCTATTGCGGCGTTGATTCTTTTAAAAAGCGGCATGGGGAACGCCCTGGTGGGAGCATCGGCGGCTTTGGCGGCTTTTATCGCCGCCCTTGCGGGGAGCATATATTCGGGAAAAGCCACAAACAACCCCTATTCCGCCTTGATTTCCGGGGGTATTTTCCTCGGAGCGCTTGCTCTTATTAGCCTCGGTGCTTCGGACAGCCGGTTTTCCATACCCTTTGCGGTTCCCCTTGCCTGCATTGCGGGAGGGGTTATTCCCTTTATCGCCCTTTCTAAGGCATCCAAAAGTTCAAGCAGTAAGGTAAAAAAGGTTATAAAACGCCGCCGGAGGGTGTAATCGGCTGAAAATTACAAAAAACTCTTGTAATTTTACATTGTTTGATATAAAATGAAGTCAAATTATCCCGAAAGGAGAAAAACGCCGGCATACGGCGTCATTATCAGGATAATGGCAGACAGGCAGAAAAAGAAAAACGACGAAATCAACGACATATCCTATGAAAACCCCGCCGGCTTTGAAAACAATGCCGGTGATATCGGTATTTCTTCCGGCGAAAGCACCGCCGGAAAGCCCCAAAACAAATCGTTAAAAGATTACAAAGCCATTTTCATTCTAATTGTAGCCTGCCTTTTGATAATGGCTTTTATTTTCTATTACAGGGATGTTATTGGCGTTATTAACTATTATTTGGGAAAGCTTTCCGCCATTATCTACGGGTTGTTTATAGCCTATCTGTTAAACCCCATAATGAATTACTTCCAGATAAAACTGGAAAAGAAGTATTCGTCCTCCAAAAAAGAAAAGGTAAGACAACGGGCGAAGATAAAGGCCAAAAGATGGGCGATAGCCATATCCGTCATTATCGGGGTGCTTATAATCGCCGTGCTGATTATGCTGATTATCCCCCAGGTGCTTAAGTCGGTTGTTGCCTTAGGCAGCGAAGCCCCCGGACTTATAACAAGGATTACCGAAAAGCTGGATAACTGGAATTCCGACAGAACCTGGGCGGGTTCCTTCCAGAAATATATCGACGCAGCTCTGGATTCCATCGGTGACTGGATTACCCAGACCCTTGTCCCTAAGGCTACCTATGCGGTAACGCTGATAACCTCGGCCGCCTGGTCTGCCTTTATGTTTATAGTAAACTTCTTTATTGGGATAATCATTGCCGTCTATACCCTGAAGGAAAAAAAGCGGTTTGTATCCTGGGGGAAAAAGCTGTCCTTTGCTTTCTTTAAACCCGAAACCGCAAATCTGATAATCGACACCGCCCGCCACGGCAACCGGGTATTCGGCGACTATCTGGTAGGCTCCCTTATTGATTCCGCCATAGTGGGGGTTATCTGCTTTGTTTTCAACCTGATTGCAGGTATTCCCTATCCCCTGCTTATCGCCACCATTATCGGCATTACCAACGTAATCCCCTTCTTCGGCCCCTTTATCGGCGCTGTCCCTGCGGGATTTGTCATACTTTTGATTGATCCCATTAAAGCCATGATTTTCGTAATATTTATAATAATTCTCAATCAGATTGAGGGGAATATAATAGCCCCCCGTATTTTAGGGAATATAACCGGTATTTCGGAATTCTGGGTTACCTTTGCATTATTGTTCTTCGGCGCTATGTTCGGGGTGTTCGGGCTGCTGATGGGGGTTCCCATTTTAGCTGTTATTTCCTATGTGTTTACCCGTCTTACCGACAAGCATATGAAAAAGAAAGAGCTGGTAACCGAAGCGGAATATTATCTGGAAGTGGACAGGTTCGATACCGAAAAGGGCGAATTTGTACTGATTGACAAGGAAAAGAAAATGCAGGAAAAGATGAATAAGGTCAAGCCCAGAAACGAAAAAATCGCAGGAATGTGGAATAGTTTTATAAACAGATTTAAGAGGAAAAACAATAAAGACGAATAAATTAACAGGCGAAACGTTATTTACGTTTCGCCTGTTTCTATCCCGCAGGCATAGCCGACGGATTTCATCCACGGCGTCAGCTGTGGATTTTATTTCGTTTCTCTCCCGCATTTGCGACACTGCCCCTCATCCACCGCTTGCGCGGTCCCCCTTCCCCTCAAGGGGAAGCTTTTTCTTACATAGCGGCAGCTGTGGATTTTATTTCGTTTTTCTTCCGCATTTGCGGCACTGCCCCTCATCCACCGCTTGCGCGGTCCCCCTTCCCCTAAAGGGGAAGGCTTTTTATATCTTCCCTACGACTTGATTTTTTTCTTTTTGATTACAATAATTACAACAGCTATAATAATTACTATAACAATTCCGGCGATTATATAGGGTAAAGAACCGGCAAGGCCGTCGGTTTTATCCAGGGGTTTGCTTTCACTGCTATCGTCGATAGGTTCATCGTCAATCAATTCCGCAAATTCGGTTTCCGTATCGTAATAGATACAATCGTTTTCGCTAACTTTATCGATGAATTTTGCATATAATATTGCATTTTCATTCAGCTTAAGGGGAAATTCCGCCTTTTCGCCGTTTTCAAAGAACCAGCCTTCAAAGGCTTTGCCGTTGATGTAGGGTTCGTCGGGAGGAGTGATTTCATCCCCTGCCGGAATATCAATGCGCCTGCTTGTGTTATCGTTCAACACAAAAGTGGCATTGACGCCAGTCGGCTTTCCGATAAACAGATAGTCAAACACAATCTCTTCGTCCCGTGAGGCGTTCACAAGATAAATGCTCGAAACTGCCTCCCCCGGAGTGAGATATTCCGAAAGGTCGATAAAACCCTGCCACGAACCCCGGATATCGCTGGCGACGGCGTAATCGAAATAGCCGAAATGCCTGTAAAGATACTGGGAAAAGTATATGGTTTTGAAATTGGTATTAATCGAAATATTCCACTTGACAAAGCTGCGGGCGGTAACCGAAAAATAAACACAAGGGTTTTCCGCTAAATTAACCCTGTCGGTGGGGGAGGTTACCGAAATCCAGGTGGAATCCGTCCCGGTAAAGCCGAGTACAACTTTACCGTCTTCCGTGACTTCCGCTTTATACTCGGTGCTGCCGGAGGTCCTTCTGATTTGATTTGAACTGTCGGGGAGGAGGGATTGTACCATTTCCGCCGTATTCCCCGCCGGGTTCGGCTTGCCTGCCGAGTTTGACAGAGTGGGGGAAATGCCGCTGTACCAGACGGTTTTGATTATAGTTTCGTCAATGTTGTACCGGGGCTTATCTCCGTTTACATAATATTTGTTATGCTTGAAATCTTCTTTTTTGATTATCCGGGAAAGCCTGCCGGAATCGTCCGCCGAATAAAACCCGTCAAAACCCTCCGCACTTTGGGTTTCCATAGGATTAACCCCTATTTCAAAGAATGTCGTCTTTATGGAGGGACGGTTTTCTATTAAATCAAGGCTGTAAACGAAATTTTCCTCATAGGGAGAAAAATAGTTGTTAATGTCATAATAGGGGGAGTAGGTTGACATAATCATTTGTCCCGAATTGTTGAAGGTCAAAAGCCTTAAAAAGCTTTCCCCGTCGCAGGTGTAGCCATTTTCGATATGCTTGGGACCCTGGTTTATTTCGGCGAACTGGTAGTCGTGGAGGATTTCCAGAACCTCCCTGCCCGTCCCCTCCACTTTGCGGATACGGTTGGAAACCCCCTCGTTATGGCCGCAGAGAATCATCTTGACGTTTTCGTTGGGGACCACAATCTTTTCCCAAAGGTTCTTTGAGGAAGTTGCCGACCAGACCCCGCTGGCAAGCAGGTATTCATGGGTGGCGATTATGGCGTTATAGTTGGAATATGTCTCTAAAACCTGATTGGCCCATGCCACCGTCTTGTCGTCGGCTTCCCTGCCGTAGCTTAAGTAGATGATTATAAAGTTATAACCCCCTACGGTTACAAGGTCGAAATGGTTTATATTATTGTCAAGGGAGCCGCCGTACCACTTGTTTGAGTCGTATCTGCTCCGGGGGAAGTATTTTACATAATAGCTGTAGTCGTAACCGGTGTGCCTTGTGTCATGGTTCCCCGCTAAAACCCCGTTGGGGACGCCGGCGTCGTCAAGGATTTTCTGCATTTCGCTTGCCACACCGAATTCCTTGTCGGCTTCGGCTTCGCTCGACATCTGGTCGACAAAATCCCCGGTAAACAGCACATAGGCGATATTACCCTGATTATATTCGCCGGCGGCGTAATCCATAATGGATTTGTAAAGGAAATTAAGGTCGTCGTAGCGGGTATAATACTGGGTGTCGGTATGCCACAATATGGTATTGCTGCCGTTGCCCGAAAGGTCGGGGTATATATTTATCCGCATTTTCCCGTCCTTTGAGTAGGTAGGAATGTCCGCCTCAACCGTAATGCTTTCCCCGCTCTCGGCCTTTTCGAGTGCGTCCCATTTTGATGTTTTATAATTCCACGCAGCCGCAATATAGGGGGTTTTACCGTCGGTTTCGGCAGTACAGGAAACCACCGCTTTACCATCAAAACCCGAAACATCAATCAAAAAGGACTGATAGGGCAGACTGTTTCCCAATGCGGTTGTGGTTATGTTTCCCAAATCGCCGAAATCCGCCGATTCCTCATAAGAGTTTCTTAAAAATGCATTGTTAAAATCCCCCATGGGGTTTACAAACATATTTATGTTTTTAACAAGCTTAACGCCGTAGGTTTTATTGCTGTTGCCGCTTACGATATTGCCTTCTATAACCGGCATTTCGGGACTTTTTCCGGCAAGGGTAAAGAAGGAAAAGAAATATTCCTTATTCCCCGCCCTGTCCAAGGTATAAGCATAGATTGTATGCCTGCCTTCGGAAAGGGCTGAGGTATCAATGTTTACCATACCGGCTTTGACCACTGTTTTAATTTTTTTATCGTCAAGATAAATTTCCGCCGATTTCAGACCGGAAACGCTGTCTTTGATTTCAACGGTAAGTTCCCCGCCTTTATATACGATACCCCCGTTTTGAAAGCCGAAATCCGCCCCGGGAGCCTTGTTGTTGACGGTTATGTACTCCGATTTATCATAATAGCTGTTGCTTTCGGTATTGTAAAATCTTATTTCGTTTTCCCCTTCGGGGAGGAGGGTGGTGTCAACCTCGTAAACCATCCCTTTTGAGGTTCCGCCTTCGCTGTAATCAAAACTGAACCCTGCCATAACCGGAACGTTGGGGGTAGAGCCTCCCAGACCGGTGGCGGCGTTCCAGCCGTCCCCTATATCAAGGGGGGATTTATTATATGTTGTTTCGGTTTTGGTGGTCCCCGCTTTTCCCTCAACCGGCAGATACTTCACCAGGGTTAAGGGGAGGGCGTTCCCCATTACGTCGGTTACGGCAAGGGAGTTTAGCTTAACATCGTCTAAATTGTACTGCCCGTAAACAAGGTTTTCGTTGTAAACCGACCCGCTGTTGGTTACAAGGCGGATTATTATTTCGTTTTTGCCGGCGTTAAGGATTTCCTTTGTCAGCTCGATGCTGCCTTCGGCGGAAAGATCCCCCAGTTCCTTGCCGTTTAAATAAAACTTGCTCCCCTTGGAATCTATTCCCGAAAAGGAAAAGCTGAGATTCAATAAATCCTCCGCTTCCCTTGAGGGGAGTATTTTTATATCCCCCACCTCAAGACGGGTGGCGGCAGGAAAATCATAGATTAAATAAACCGTCCCCTTAAGGTATTCGGTTTCGTTGTCCGAAAACACGCCTAAGGGGAAAAATGCCGAAATCAGCAATATAACCATACTCAAGGCAAGAATTCGTTTTAAAAAAGACATTGTTTTTTGCATAATAAACGCCCTTCCGGTAATCAACGCAGTATTTATTGTCTAATTATATATTTATGCATAATATAAGTCAAGTTTAAAGGATAAATATATATAACAAATAATGTTATCTATTATAAAAGCTATTTTTTTAATAATAATTCATTGATTTTTTTTACCTGCGGTGTTATACTGTAATGTGAATTAACTTTAAGTTTCTAAAATTTTCAAAACCGAACATAATAACACAAGGATAGGAAAATGAAAAATACCCTTATAGCCTTTGACGGTCTTGACGGCGCAGGTAAGGAGACCCAGACAAAGCTTTTGACCGAATACTTTGAAAAGAACAACATTCCTTACAGGTATCTTTCCTTCCCCACCTACCATAAGGATTGGTCAAGGCTGGTGGAATGCTACCTTAAAGGGGAGTTCGGGGAAAATCCCGACGGGGTAAACCCCTATGCCGCTTCCTCCTTTTTCGCCTGCGACAGATATATTTCCTATATCCTTGACTGGAAAAAGGATTATGACGGGGGTAAAATAATTCTCTGCAACCGCTACACCACCGCCAATGCGGTTCACCAGCTTTCAAAGCTTGATGAAAGCCGGTGGGACGGCTTTTTGGCATGGCTGTACGAATACGAATTCGAAAAGCTGGGTATTCCCAAACCCGATTTGTCCATATATCTTTGCGTCACGCCGGACATCGCTTTAAAGCATATTTTGTCCCGCTCAGCCGAAGGCGACAGAAAAATGGACATACACGAAAAATCAAGACTTCATCTTGAAAAAAGCCATAAAGCAGCACTGTATTCCGCCGAAAAGTTAGGCTGGGTTACGGTTGACTGCGTCAGCGACGGCAATATGCGGTCGATAGAGGATATACATAACGAAATTACCGGAATTATTAAGGAGTGTGTAGAATGAGCAAAAGAGTTTATATTCTGCTTGCCGACGGCTTTGAGGAAGCCGAGGCCGTCACCCCTTGGGATATACTGAAACGGGCGGGGGCAAAGGTTACCCTGGTTTCGGTCAGCGGCAATAAAACGGTTACGGGTTCCCACGGCCTTGAAGCGGTTGCCGATATTCCCTTAAGCTGTGCCACCACCGGTTTTGATATGGTTGTCCTCCCCGGAGGTAAGGGGGGCACCGAAAACCTGCTTGAAAGCGAAGGGGTTAAAAATCTGCTCATCCACGCCTTTAACGGGGGAAAATATATCGCCGCCATCTGCGCTGCCCCTTCGGTACTGGGTAAGTACGGTTTATTGAAGGGCAGAAAGGCCACCTGTTTCCCCGGCTGGGAGGATATGCTGGAAGGGGCAGTTCTTACCGAAGATAAGGTCGTAAAAGACGGAAATATAATAACCGCAAAGGGGATGGGGGTTGCTTTTGAGTTCGGTATTGCCCTTGCGGAGGTATTGGCAGGCAGAGAAACCGCCGAAAACATAAAAGTTCAGACCCAACACGATTAAACAACATGGAAAAGAAACGGTCGTTCACCCTAACGCCCATATTCACCCCCTTTTTGGCGGCAATTCTGCTTATCCTCCTTTCGGTAAGCGGAAAGCTTTTTTCGTCCTATAACGACATTGAGGAAAACCCCAATGAGTTTCTGCTGCTTATATCGGTGGTACAGCTTATCGTGTTCGTTTTCCCCTGCATTATCTACTATTTTCTGAAAGGGCGTAAGCTTAACACCCCGTTTCTTATTTCCCCCATAAAGCCGGGACAGATTGTATTTGTCATATCCTCCGCATTGCTTCTCGTTTCGGGAAACCTGCTTATAAAATGCTTTTACTACATAGGGCTGGGTTCCCTCCCCTCGGGAGTTGATTATCTTATAAGCGATACCGGACAGCTTTCGGATGCCAATATGCTGACGGTCATTATTTCCATAGCCCTTATACCCGCAGTCTGCGAGGAACTGTTCTTCAGGGGTATTGTGCTTTCGGAATACAAGATATACGGTACCTTCAACGCGGTGCTGTTTTCCGCCTTCAGCTTTGCCATGATTCATTTTTCCCTCCCCTCCTTTCCCCTTTACTTCTTTTCGGGACTGGTCTTGGGGGTGACGGCGGCGGTAACCGGTTCGGTGTTTGCCTCTGCGATTATTCATTTTATAAGCAATGTTTTAAGTATATATATAAGCGATTCATTTTTGCGTGTTACAATTCAGAGAAGCGGGGGATTTTTTGCCGCTTTTCTTTCGGGAGCCTTATTCCTTTTGTTCCTGGTGCTGGTGCTTTCGACTTCCGAAGGCCTTATGTGGAAGAAAAGCGAGTCCGGCAAGCTTACCGAACTCCCCCCGAAAAGCTTAAAGCATATATCCACAGTGTTTTTTACCCCCGGTTTTTTCGGGCTGGTGCTGATTTTCGTGCTTATTACCGTCCTAAAATGACAGGAGTGTATTATGCCTGACAAGAATACACCGAATCAAAACAGCGAAGAGCTTTTTAAGCTGATTGAAGAAATCCGTTCGGAATACGATGACCTTGCCGAGGGGGAAACCCCGAAAAGCAGGGGTGATTCCGAAAATTCTCCTTTGCCGGAACCCGAAAGGGAGGAACTTATAAAACGGGCGGAAATTGCCTGGGCAGACCATTTCGGCGACAAGCCTTTAAGCGCGACCCTTTCGGAAACCAAGGGGGAAGCGAATATTTATGCCCATCTTTCCGACACCGTACCCGAAACCCTTGCCGATTTTACCGAAAATCCCGAAACCGGCAGTGAAGCCAAACCCGAAGACAACCCTACGGAAACCGGGGAAACCGAAACCGATGATGTTGTCAACGACATGGACGACGAAAAAAAGCCCTGGCCGATAAAGGTGCTTTTGAAAATCGCAGGTTTCTTCTGGAACATGGGCTTTATGGTCAAGGCGGCGGTTTATGTCACCGTCGTGCTTATCGCTTCGGCTTTGTTGTCCTTTTACGTCATTTCGGTGGGGAACGATGTCTTTGCCTTTGTAAAGACCGAAAAGGAATTTACGGTCAACATAGAGGAGGGCATGACTCGCAAGGAGGTGGCATACCTGCTTGAAAAGAACGGAATTATCGAATATTCCTGGGCGTTTAACCTGTTTATGATTTACCGGGGTGAGGAAAACCTTGAATTTCTCCCCGGGGAGCATACGGTTAAATCCACCATGAATTACAGCCAGATTCTCGATGCCCTTATTCAGGAACCCTTTGAACTTGTGGAGGTCAGCATAACCATCCCCGAAGGGTTCACCACCGACCAGATTATAGATCTGCTGGTGGACAACGGTATCGGCAAGCGGGAGGCATTTATCGACGCCATTAACAATTACCCCTATAAACACCAATTTGTCCGTATGCTTGACGAGCAGGGCTATTCGGAAAACCGCCGCTACCGGCTGGAAGGCTACCTCTACCCCGACACCTATTTCTTCTACAAGGATTCCAAGGAATATCTTGTAATAAATAAAATGCTTAACAACTTCAACAACCGGGTCTGGGTGTATTACGAATCCACCTTCAAGGCGGATATAGACACCTGGGGAATGACCTTTGACGATATATTGGTGCTTGCCTCCATGGTTCAGGGGGAAGCCAAGAACGTCATTGACTTCGAGTGGATTTCCTATGTGTTCCACAACCGATTGAAAAGCAGCGATCCCCAGTTTAAGTGGCTTCAGTCCGACGCCACCGTCCAGTACTTCCTCCCCGAACACGTGGAGGACCTGACCAGGGAACACACCGCCATAGACAACCCCTACAACACCTATCTTTACGAGGGGCTTCCCCCCGGAGCCATTTGCAATCCCGGCTTTGACGCCATTTCGGCGGCAATTTACCCCGACAAACCAATCGACGAGGACGACAAACCCATTAACGCCTACTTCTTTGTGTCAAACAAAGCCGGAAAAACCTATTACGCCGAAACCAAATCCCAGCACGACAAAAACAGGCAGAGAGTCGCCAAAGAAAATGAAAGTCTTGTCAATGAAAATCCCTGAGATATTGTCCCCGGCGGGGAACCCTGAAAAGCTGAAATTCGCCGTCCGGTACGGGGCGGACGCGGTTTACTGCGCCCTTAAGGAATTCGGAATGAGGGCTTTTACCGACAACTTTACCCCCGAAGAATTTGCCGAAGGGGTTAAATTCGCCCGTGAACGGGGAGTTAAGGTTTACCTAACCCTTAACACCATGCCGCCGGAAAGCAAAATAAGTGAACTTCCCTGCCTGCTTGACAGCATAAAAGGCACCCTCCCCGACGCGTTTATTATAAGCGACCCGGGGGTTATGGAAACCGTAAGGCAAGCCTTTCCCCGGGTACCTATCCATTTATCCACCCAGGCGTCGGCAGTAAACGCCGCCGGCTGTAACTTTTGGTATAAAAACGGGGTTAAACGGATTGTCCTTGCAAGGGAGCTTACCCTTGCGGATATCAAAAAGATAAGGCTAAACACTCCCCCCGAACTGGAACTTGAAGTATTCGTCCACGGGGCAATGTGCATTTCCTATTCGGGACGCTGCCTTCTTTCAAAACATTTCACCGACCGCAACGCCAACGAGGGGCGCTGTTCCCAGCCCTGCCGGTGGAAATATTATTTCAAAGAGGAAAAGCGGCCGGATGAAATCCTCACCGCCGAGGAATTTTCCGAAGGCACCTATATCTTTTCAAGCAAGGACACCTGCATGATAGAGCATCTTGACGACCTGACGGAGGCGGGAATCGACAGTCTTAAAATCGAAGGGCGGATGAAGTCCGCCTATTACACCGCCTGCGTGACCAACGCCTATAAAATGGCGCTTCGGGACCTGACTGCGGGACTTCCCTTCAACAAAGCTTACCGTGACGAGGTGGAGGGGGTAAGCCATCGGGAATACCATACCGGCTTTTTTTATGACAATGTAACCGAAAACCCCAACACCGTATCCATGGGGGGGTATATCTGCGAAAAGCCCTTTTACTGCGATGTGCTGAACTATGACGAAAAAACCGGCCTTGCAAGATGCTTTCAGCGGAATAAGATGTTTGCCGGATGTGTAGCCGAACACCTTTCCCCCGGAAAAACGGGAAAAGAAATCGTGATTGATAAAATATACGACCTTGATATGAAGGAAATCGAATCCACGCCCCGCCCCAAAATGGAGTTTTACATTCGTCATCCCGGCGCAAAGCCGGGGGATATTATAAGGGGAAAGTAAATGATCAGGCTGTTTAAACATAAAATAGTTATAATCTGCGGCCATTTCGGCACGGGAAAAACCAATATCGCCGTCAATCTTGCCCTTTCCGCCGCAAAGACCGGGTATAATACAATCATCGCCGATCTGGACATAGTAAACCCCTACTTCCGTACCGCCGATAATGCCAGAGCATTAAATTCCTTGGGGGTAACCACCCTTATCCCCCCCTACGCCAACACCAACGTGGATATTCCCTCCCTGCCCCCGGCGATGCAAACCGTATTTTCCGACGACAACTACGCCATACTGGACGTGGGGGGAAACGCCGAAGGGGGTACGGTGCTGGGGCTTTACCAAGACGACCTTATAAAAAGCGGCTATGATATGTATTACGTCTTCAACGCCTACCGTCCGGAAAACCTTGACCCCGATTTGTCGGTACAGTCCCTGAAATCAATCGAAATTTCAAGCGGCTTAAAATTTTCCGGTATAATAAACAATTCCAATTTAGGTGCAGAAACTTCAAGGGAAACGGTTTTGTCGTCGGTTGAAAAGGCGAAAAAATTCGCTTCCCTGTCGGAAGTCCCCTTGGTTATGACCACCGCCTTTGAGCAGAACGCTACAAAAAACATGGTTATCATTAAAGACATTACGAAAAAAATCTTTTAATATACAGAAAGGAATATAAAATGAACAAAGTCACCTTTGAAAAGAACCTATGCAAGGGCTGCGGTCTTTGCGCGGAGGTCTGCCCGAAAAAAATTATTTTTCTTGATAAAGAGGAAATAAACCAGAAGGGCTACCATCCGGCGAAGGTAACCGATATGGAAAAGTGCATTGCCTGCGCCATGTGCGCCACAATGTGTCCCGATGTGGTTATCACCGTTGAAAAAAATGTTTAAATAAAAAGCTACATACTGAAAGGATTGAACGTTTTTAATGTCTAAAATACTTATGAAGGGTAACGAAGCCATTGCCGAAGCCGCAATAAGAGCCGGCTGCAAGCTGTTTTTCGGCTACCCGATTACACCCCAAACCGAACTTTCCGAATATATGGCAAAGCAGATGCCGAAACGGGGGGGACTCTCCCTGCAGGCCGAAAGCGAAATCGCCGCAATAAATATGGTGTTAGGCGCTTCCGCCTCCGGCGCCCGAGCGATAACCTCTTCCTCTTCTCCCGGAATTTCCCTTAAAAGCGAGGGCATTTCATATATAGCCGGTTCGGATCTGCCCTGCGTTGTGGTAAATGTCCAGCGGGGGGGCCCCGGTCTCGGGGGAATCCAGCCCGCCCAGTCGGACTACTACCAGGCAACCAAATCCGCCGGTCACGGGGATTTCCATTTAATCGTCCTTGCCCCCGCCTCGGTTCAGGAAATGGCTTCATTGACCGTCCTTGCCTTTGACCTTGCCGACGAATACCGTATGCCGGCAATGCTCCTTGCCGACGGTGCTTTGGGTCAGATGATGGAACCGGTGGATTTCGACGAAATAAAAGTAAGACAGCTCCCCGAAAAGACCTGGGCCTGCAACGGTCACGAAAATAAACGTAAGCACAACATAATAAACAGCCTTTACATAGAGCCGGAAGTCCTTGAAAATACGGTGTTGAACCGCTATGAAAAATATAAAACCATTGAGGAAAAAGAGGTTTTGTACGAGGAATATATGACCGACGATGCCGAAATTATCCTTGTTTCCTACGGCATAACCTCAAGGGTTTCAAAGTCGGCGGTCAAAGCGGCAAGACAAAACGGCATTAAGGCGGGGCTTTTCAGGTGTATTTCCCTTTATCCCTTCCCGTCGAAGCGGCTTAATGAGCTTACCGACAGGGCAAAATGTATGATTTCGGTGGAAATGAACATGGGACAGATGATAAACGACATCAAGGTCGCCATCGACTGCAAAATACCCGTTACCCATTTCGGCCGCAACGGCGGTGTCATCCCCACCGTTGACGAAATTTTTGGGGAAATAAAGCGTTTAAGCGACGGGAATAAGGAGGTTAAATAATGACGGTTTTTCAAAAGCCAAAGGCTTTATGTAACGTTCCCTTCCACTACTGCCCCGGCTGTACCCATGGCGTTGTACACCGGCTTGTGGCTGAAGTTATCGACGAACTTGACATAGAGGGCAAAACCATAGGCATAGCCCCCGTCGGCTGCTCGGTTTTTGCCTACAACTACTTTAACTGCGATATGATTCAGGCGCCCCATGGGAGAGCTCCCGCCGTCGCCACCGGCGTAAAGCGGGCTAATCCCGACAAATTTGTGTTTACGTATCAGGGAGACGGGGATCTTGCCGCCATAGGCACCAACGAAACAATCCATGCCGGAGCCAGGGGCGAAAACATTACGATAATTTTTATAAACAACGCCATTTACGGTATGACCGGCGGTCAGATGGCACCCACCACCCTTCCCGGTCAGGTTACCACCACCTCCCCCTACGGGCGGGACAGAAAGATACAGGGCAACCCCATCAGGGTGTGCGAAATGCTTGCCACCGTTGACGGTGTGGCATATGCCGAACGGGTGTCCGTCGACTGCGTTAAAAATATTAACGCCGCCAAAAAGGCGATAAAGAAAGCCTTTGAGATTCAAAAGCAAAAATTAGGCTATTCCATTGTGGAAGTACTGTCCACCTGCCCCACCAACTGGGGTCTGACCCCCCTTAAAGCCTGCGAATGGTTACGGGAAAACATGATTCCCTACTATCCCTTGGGGGTTTATAAGGACATTACAAAGGAGGGAGAATAAATGCCTGCCATTCTGCTTGCCGGCTTCGGCGGACAGGGAATACTTTTTGCGGGAAAACAGCTGGTTACCGCCGGGATGAACCTGAACAAACAGGTTTCCTGGCTGCCTTCCTACGGTCCCGAAATGAGGGGGGGCACCTGCAACTGTTCGGTCAATATCGACGACGAACCCATAGGCTCACCCCTTGTCACCAATCCGGATGTATTATTGGCTTTTAACAAGCCGTCTTACGATAAATTTATAAATAAAGTCAAACCCGGCGGTTTCGTGTTTATCGATTCCTCCCTGATAAACGAAAAATGCGGGAGAACCGATATTACCGCCCTTTACATACCCGCTACCGAAATCGCCGACAAAAACGGCTTTGCCAAGCTTGCCAACGTGGTGATGTTGGGCGCGGTTATTAGAATTCTGAATCTGTTTACCAAAGAGCAGTTTATCGACTGCCTGGTTCAGTCCACACCTAAAAGCAAACCGGAGCTTGCCGAATTAAACAAAAAGGCTTTCGAAATCGGGTACAATTACAATATTTAAAATGAAAACAACAAATCAGTCAAAACCCTGTGTAGGCGCGGTAATCGTCGCCGCGGGCAGCGGCACAAGAATGGGGAACGTTTCAAAACCCCTTATAAAACTCGGCGATAAAACGGTTTTCGAACATGTTTTGTCGGCTTTTTCCGCCTGCCCGTCGGTGGACGAGATAGTTATTGTCTGCAGGGACAAAGCCCCATTTGAAAAGCTTGTGAAAAGCGAAAAGCCCGTCAGATTTGCCGAAGGGGGTAAAACCAGGTTTCATTCGGTTTCCAACGGGGTTGACGCCCTTAAATATGCGGATATTGTCTGCATACACGACTGCGCAAGGCCTTTTATTACTCCGGAGGAAATCGAAAAGCTGATTGGGGAAGCCGTAAAAACCGGGGCTGCCACCGCCTGTACAAGGGTTAAGGACACCGTAAAATATGCAGACCCAGGCGAAAAATGCTTTTACACACCCAAGCGGGAAAACCTAATCGCCGTTCAGACGCCCCAGGTTTTTAAACGGGACATTTATATTGCCTCCCGGGCGGTTGCCATCAGGGACAGTCTGTACGCCACCGACGAAACCTCCATCGCCGAACACGCGGGTTTCGCCGTCAGTTATGCGGAGACTTCCGAACTTAACATAAAGCTTACCGACATAAACGATGTTAAAATCGCAAAAGCGATTTGTTTTCTGAAGGAAAAAGGAGAACTGTAATGCGTATCGGCCACGGCTATGATGTACACAGATTCGGTTCGGACAAAAAGCTTATCCTCGGCGGGGTGGAAATCCCCTTTGGGGTAGGTCTGATAGCCCATTCCGACGGGGATGTTGTGCTTCATGCCCTCTGCGACGCCTTACTGGGTGCTGCGTCTTTACGGGATATAGGCTTTCACTTCCCCGACAATAGTAATGAATTCAAGGATATTTCGTCTATAATCCTCTTAAAGAGGGTTTATGAAATGATAACAAATAAAGGGTATGCCCTTTCAAACTGCGACATTACCGTTATTGCGGAAAAACCAAAGCTTTCCCCCTTTATTCCCGAAATGGTAAAGACAATTACCGAAGCCCTTGATATTGACAAAGACAGAATAAACATCAAAGCCACCACCGAGGAAGGCTTGGGGCTTGCCGGGAACGGCATAGGCTGTCATGCGGTGTGTTTGATCGACAAGGAGTAGGCTATGAAAACCAAACTTAAAGGCAATATCGTTACCCCTATCAGGATAATCCCCAACGGGGAACTAAATTTCGAAAACGGTATTATCACCTATGTGGGAAGCCGGAAAAACGACGATAATTTATTCGAATGCCTTGACTTCGGCGAAAATTACATCTCCCCGGGGTTTATCGACCTTCACGTTCACGGGGGCGGGGGTTCCGACTTTATGGACGGCACCGAGGAGGCTTTTTTAAAGATCGCCTCACTCCATCAGTCCCACGGCACCACCTCCCTGCTTGCCACCACTTTAACTTGTCCCGACGAAGAACTGTTTAACATCTTCGATGTGTTTGACGGAATCAAGGGGAAAAATATTAAAAACTGCCTTTACGGGCTTCATCTTGAAGGACCCTATTTCGCCAAAACCCAGAAGGGAGCCCAGGACGAAAAATATATAAAATTCCCTACAAGGGAACATTACGGCTTAATTCTTGAAAAAGGCGGCAAATATATTAAAAGATGGTCTGTCGCCCCCGAACTGGAGGGGGCTATGGAACTGGGACGAATCCTTTCCGAAAAAGGTATTCTCCCTTCCATGGGACATTCCGATGCGGAATACGAAACCGCCCTTGAGGCCTTTGAAAACGGCTACACCCATCTTACCCATTTTTATTCGGGAATGTCCACCATAACCCGGAAGGGCGGGTTCAGGCATCCCGGACTTATCGAAAGCGGCTATATGTTAGGTGACCTTACGGTGGAAATCATCGCCGACGGCTGCCACCTTCCCCCCTCCCTTTTACGATACATATACACCGCAAAGGGCGCCGACAAGACTGCCCTTGTAACCGACTCCCTGCGGGGAGCGGGAACTTCCTCCCGCACCATGATTTTAGGCTCCCTGACAAGCGGTTATGAGGTTATAATCGAGGACGGAGTTGCCAAACTTCCCGACCGTTCCGCCTTTGCGGGGTCCATCGCCACCACCGACCGGCTGGTAAGGAATATGATAAAATATGCTTCCGCGCCGCTTACCGATGCGGTTAAAATGATGACCTACACCCCCGCAAGAATCGCAAACATGAAAAACAAGGGGCTTTTGCGGGTGGGCTTTGACGCTGATATTGCGGTATTCGACGATAATATAAACATTAAGGCCGTGTTTATCAGCGGAAGTCTTGTTTCCGAATGAAAGGGGTTTTATATGATAATCAAACAGGGAAAAATCGACAATTTAGAATACCGGGTTTACGACAGCCGCTACAATATGGGGTACGCAGCCTCAAAGGACGTGGCTTTTACAATTAAAAAACTGCTTAACGAAAAAGACGAAATTTCAATAATTTTTGCCGCGGCTCCCTCCCAGAACGAGCTGCTTCAATGTCTTGTCGCCGACAAAACCATTGATTTCCGGCGGGTGAACGCCTTCCATATGGACGAATATGTGGGGCTTAACTCAAACGCCCCCCAGGCCTTCGGTCAGTTCTTAAGGGACAGATTGTTTGACAAGGTTTCCTTTAAGTCGGTAAACATTATAAACGGCACCGCCGATAATATAGAGTCCGAATGCGAAAGGTATGCCGCTCTGTTGGGGGAGGCAAAACCGGATATTGTCTGTATGGGAATCGGGGAAAACGGCCATATCGCCTTCAACGACCCCCATGTGGCATATTTTAACGATAAAAAAGCGGTTAAAGTGGTGTCCCTTGACGAGGTCTGCCGGAATCAGCAGGTAAACGACGGCTGCTTTGAGGATATTTCCCTTGTCCCCACCCACGCCGTAACCCTTACCATACCCACCCTTGTTTCCCCGGAATATGTGTTCTGCGTCGTCCCCGCCGCCACAAAGGCCAACGCCGTATATACCCTTATAAACGGGGAAATCGGGGAATACTGTCCCTGCACAATTTTAAGAAAGCATAATAACGCCATTCTTTACACCGATAAAGATTCCGCGTCACGGATACTTTAATATGTACAAACGCATAAACCCGGTCGACGGCGTTAACTTAACAGGCGTTTTTTCCGACAAGCACAAGACCAACCTTCTGCTTGTCAGCTTTATTTTGCCGCTAAACTCCCTTAACGCCGCTTCCTTGAACCTTATATCAAAGGTGCTTACCGGGGGTACCTCCTCCCATTCCGACTTCAGGTCCCTTGCCATCGCCTGCGAGGAAAATTATTCCCTGTCCCTTGACGCCTTCACCCACAAGAAGGGGGAAAGCCTGTTGCTTTCCTTTTCCATGTCGGCTTTGAAAAACAAATATTCCCTTTACGGGGAGGATATTTTCAGGGAGGGGCTTAAGCTTTTCAGCGAAATCATCTTTTCCCCCTTTATGCCGGAGGGAGTATTTTTCGGTGATTATGTAAACCGGGAAAAGGAGTCCGTGAAGGAACTTATCCTTTCCCTTGTAAACAACAAACCCGCCTATGCCCTTCGGCAGGCGGTCAAACTCATGTGTGAAAATGAACCCTATGCCATTCCCTCCTACGGCGACCTCGAAACCCTTGAAAGCCTTGATAACATAAAGCTTACGGAAATCTATAAAAGCCTTATATCCTCCGCACCGGTGGAGATTGTCTTTACCGGGGAGTATGATACAGACGAACTTTCGGGTTTAATCAACAGTCAGCTTCCCTTTTCGCCGAGGAAATACATACTTCCCGAAGTTTCTCGGACAGAAAAGGCGGAAATAGTAAAAACCTTTACCGAAAAGGCCGACGCTTCCCAGTCGACTTTGGTTTTAGGCTTCAGAACCGGGGATATTATATCGGATAAAAACTATGCCGCCTTCACCCTTTTCAATGAGGTTTTCTCCCAGTCACCAATTTCCAAGCTGTTTATGAATGTCAGGGAAAGGCTTTCGCTTTGCTACTACTGTAATTCCCTTTCCGACAGGATAAAAGGGGTTATGACGGTTTCGGCGGGGATTGACAGGGAATCCTTTGAAATTGCAAAAAACGCGATTTTAAGCGAGCTTGAGGATATTAAAAGGGGGAAAATCACGGAAGACGAGTTTCATTCCGCCCTCCGTTCCGCCCTAAGCGGCTACCGGGAACTTTACGACAGCCAGACTTCGGTATGTACATATTACCTGTCAAGGGCTCTTTCGGGAAACATCGCAACCCCGGAGGAGGAAATGAAAAAAATTTCTTCCGTTAGGGTTGAGGATATTTCGGCAATCGCAAAGAACATAACCCTTGACACCGTATTCCTCCTTGAAGGGAATTAAGAAAGGCAAGCTTAATGGAAATAACCCATAAGTCCTCCCCACGACTGGGCGAAAAATACACTAAAATAATCTTCGACAGCGGGCTTACCGCCTTCATTATACATAAAAACCATATTTCTTCATATGCCATATTCGGAGTTAACTTCGGCTCCGCCGACTGTAAATTCCTGTCGCCGGAGGGAAAGGTTAAAACCTTTCCGGCGGGTATCGCCCATTTTCTCGAACACAAGATGTATGAAACCAAAGACGGGGACGCCATGATACAGTACGCCCTCTACGGCGGGGACGCCAACGCCTACACCGCCGGCGACCGGACTATGTTCTATTTCCTTTCTTCCGAATCCTTTTACGAAAATCTTGAGGTGCTTATCAACCACGTCACCCACCCTCATATAACAAAAAAGTCGGTGGAAAAGGAAAAAGCCATCATTATTCAGGAAATAAATATGTACAACGATAATCCCTCCTGGCGGGTGAGAAACAATATGATGAAATGCCTGTACGGCAATTCGTCCATTTCCCGGGACCCCGCCGGAAGTTCGGAATCTATTATGGCGATTTCAAAAAAAACTCTTGATGACTGCTATAAAACAGTGTATAATTTATCCAATATGGTGCTGTGTGTCTGCGGAAATATCGACGAAATCGAATTTGTTCGGAAAGTCGAAAATCTGACGGAAAAAAGTCAAAGCACTGTGTTTACCCGGGTTGACGAAACCCCCGAAAACAAGGTTTTATCCGAATGTATTGATTACATGGACATTTCCCTGCCGGTATTTTCGGTGGGGGTAAGGTTCCCCTCCCCCCGGACAAAGGAAGGGGTTAGGGAATTTGCCGCGGTTGAAATTATTATGTCCCTGCTGTTCGATAAAACCACCGCTTTTTATTATAACAATTACCATTCAGGCGAATTTGAAAGACTGTCCTTCAGCTACCAGACCATGCGGAAGGCTTTCTTCGGGGAAATTTCCGGGCTTTCGAAAAACCCGAGGGGGTTGTTTGAAAAAATCAAAGAGCATATTACAGCCGTAAAGGAAACCGGTTTTTCCGACACCGATTTCCAACGGGCGAAAAAGGCCTTGTATGCCGACACCATATGCGACTACGATTCGGTGGAAAATATTGCGGACACCTTCGTTTCCTTTTATTTTGAAGGGGACGATATGCTGGACTACCCCGATATCGTGGCTAACCTTACAAAGGACTACACCGAAGAATGCTTAAGACGTCTTTTCGATATAAACAATATGTGTCTTTCCGTTATCTTTCCCAAAAAGGAGGTTAATTCATGAAAAACACCATAGGTTTTCCCGGCTTGGGGCTCGAATTCACAGTAAACGAAACTGCCTTTACCCTGTTCGGCTTAAAGGTGCAGTGGTACGGTATTATTCTCACAATCGGAATAATTTTAGCCTCGATGCTGTTTTACCGGCTTACCGTAAAGAGGGAGAAAATCCCCGAAGACCATATTCTCAACATAGCCCTTATCACCATACCCGTTGCCATCATAGGCGCCCGTTTTACTTATGTCATAACGAATTTGAGTGATTATGAAACCATATGGGATGCCCTGAACATTCGGGGAGGGGGGCTTGCCATTTACGGTTCGGTGGTTTTCGGCTTTTTTTCCATTTTACTATACTGCAAGGTCAAAAAACTCCCCTTCTATAAAATCGTCGATATCGCTTCCCTTTCGGTGATGGTGGGGCAGATTATCGGCCGCTGGGGGAATTTCATAAACGCCGAAGCCTTCGGTGTTTCCAAAAATATAAAAAATCTCCCCTGGAGGATGACCATAAGGGAAAACGGCGGTCCGGTCATGACGGTTCACCCCACCTTTTTGTATGAATCCCTGTGGAACCTTTTAGGGTTTTTAATTCTTTACCGGCTTTACAAAAAGAAAAAATTCGACGGTCAGATTTGTCTTATGTATGTCGCCTGGTACGGTTTCGGCAGGGGTCTGATTGAATTTCTCCGCACCGACAGCCTCAGGGGGATTTTCGGCGAAAAGCTATTCGTTTATTTCGGCCTGGGCAGCTTTGTGATTGCCACAACATTGTTGATAATCCTTTTAAGAAAAGCCAAAAAGCATGAAGAAGAGTTAAAGGTCTATCAGGAAGTTTACGGAAGTGTCGAAAACACAAAAGAAGAACCCTCCTATACTGCGGAACAAATAGATACAACCGAAGAAACAAACGACGGTGAGGATACACCCGACGAAGGAGAAACCCATGGCAACAATAATTGACGGAAAACAAATCAGCCAGAAGGTTAAGGACGAGGTTAAACGGGAAGTTGCGGCTATCGTTGAAAGGGGAAAACGCCCTCCCTGTCTGGGGGTGGTGCTGGTGGGGGAAAACCCTTCTTCTCAGATTTATGTCAGGAATAAAGTAAAGGACTGCGGGGAAACGGGTATTACCTCAAGATCCTTTGTACTGCCCGAATCCACAACCGAAACCGGGCTTCTAACCCTAATCGACGAATTAAACAAGGACAAGGACCTTGACGGTATTCTCGTTCAGATGCCTCTGCCGAAGCATATTGACGAACGGAAGGTTATCGAAGCCATTTCCCCCAAAAAGGATGTTGACGCTTTTCATCCGGTGAACGTGGGGAAAATAATGACCGGCAGCTTTATCTTTGCCCCCTGCACTCCTTCCGGGGTTATGCGTCTGCTTGACGAATACGGTATCGAAATCGAAGGCAAAAACTGCGTTGTGGTGGGTCGGAGCAACATTGTGGGAAAACCCATGGCACTGCTGTTGTTGCATAGAAACGGGACGGTTACCGTCTGCCATTCCAAAACCAAAAATATTGCCGAATATACCAAAAATGCGGACATTCTTATTGTGGCTGTCGGCAAAGCCGGTCTGGTGGACGGCAGCATGATTAAAGATGGAGCGGTTGTGGTTGACGTTGGAATGAACCGTATCAACGGCAAGTTCACCGGGGACTGCGATTTTGAATCCTGCTTTGAAAAGGCGTCCTTTATTACCCCCGTTCCCGGCGGCGTGGGTCCCATGACAAGGGCAATATTGCTTTGCAATACCCTGAGGGCGTATAAAACTAATAATAAATAAATTTCCCTTCCTTGTACAAAGGGAGGTGGCAAGGGGTAACCGAGCCGGAGGGAATGTCACCCGCCGCAGGCGGATTTCATCCACAGCGTAAGCTGTGGATTTTTTTCTTCTCTTCGTATTTGCGACACTACCTCTCATCCGTCAGCCTGCGGCTGACACCTTCCCCTCAAGTGGAAGGTTAAAATGAAAAATCGGGGTGCTTGCCCCGATTTTTACTATAAGATTTACCTTATTGGTTTATTCCCAACAGTCTTAACCTTATTTTGATATAATCCAAAACACCGAGATTACCGGTCTCGTTGGCGGCCCTTATCTGGGCTTCCTCAAGTTCGATAATATCCAGCAGGCTGAGTCTTACGGAAATATAGTCAAGCACCGAGCATATTCCGTCGCCGTTTACGTCCCCGTCAATCACTAAGGTTAATGTAATGTCGCCGATGGTCAATGTGGTGCCGGTAACAACCTTTCCGTCCCGGTCGCCGGATATGGTAAAGCCGGTATTTTCGAACATGGCTAACAGTTCCTCAACAGTCATCCCTTCGCCGAGCATAATATAGTCATTCCTTATGTCAAGCACCGGTTCGCCCGCTTCTTCCTTAACCACATACCAGGGATTTACCGTAAAGGTTATTTCGTCGAAATTGCCGTAAACGTCAACCACCTTAAGGGTCTGTTCCCCCTGGGCGGAAAGGATTTCAAGGTTTCCGTTTTCGTCGGGACTTACGGCTTTGCCGTTAAGGAACACTGCAAGCAGGTCGCCTGTTTCAATTGTGGCCGTTACCTTACCGGTATAAATGCCGTCTTCTTCTACCCCGGTAACCGCCGGCGGGGTGGTGTCTATGGTAACGCTGAATTTCAATTCGGAGGAGTTGCCCAATGTGTCATTTGCGGTTATTACGATTTCCGAAGTCCCTTCGGGGAGATCCGAAACGGGGATAATGAATTCCACGCTTCCCTCAACCGGACTGCCGCCGTTTACGGTATAGCTGACATCACCCACATCGGAAAAGCCATCGGAAACCGAAACCGTAATAAGGGCATTCATATTGCTTATGGTTTTACTAATGTCGCTTCCCAGTCCGTTTATCCTGATATCGGGGCCCTGATTGTCCAAAATCATACCGTCGGAGCTTATATAAGCCTCGTTGCCCGCTTCGTCGGTCACATAAACGTTAATTACGTAAGAGCCGTATTCATCTATTTCAAGCGGGGTTTCATACACAGCCCATTCCGACGGATCAAGGCCTTCAAGCTCTTCTTGCGACAGATAATCGGAGGAAATGCAGTACATGACGGCGGTTATGGTGCCTTCGTCGTCAAAAGCGTCTATGACTATTTCCGTAGGTTCGGTAACGACATGGTTGAAGCCGAAGCCGCTTTTGCTGTCAATGTCAAGGGATTTGTCCCCGTCATAGGTAAAGGTGACGTAGGGTTCACCTATGTCCGAAAAGCCGTAGACTTCGATATCAAGATAGACGGAATAAATCCCTTCCACCACGTACATATCCGCCTGCTGCACATAATAGAACCTGTCATAATCGCCGTCAACCTCAATTGTAAAATTGTCGGAGAAGCCATAGCCGTCATCCGGGATTACCCTGAAGTAGAAGTTACCCATATAGTTGGCGCTGTTGCCGGGAACAATACTGAAGGGCTGGTCATCGTTCCAGGTAACCTCCACCGGATAATTGGAGGAATTCCCGTCGTTTATGTCAATGATGATTTCCGTGAAATTGGTGGCATAGTCGATGGTTATAAAGTGTACCCAGGCATCATCCTCCAAGCCCGACAGATCGTAATAATAATGGTAACATTCATCCTCATCAACATAATCGGACAGATACGGGTTGATTTCGGTTCCGTCGGAATTATAGAGCGCGCCGTACATTAAATACTGGTTGTCGGAACATTCGACAGTCAGCTCTTTCGTATCGTCATCGTACAAATAATAAACTGTCGGACCTTCGCAATCGATGGTAACCGGGAAGGACCATTCGCAGTATTCATTGTAAAAGTACTCGTCAGTTATCATAAACTCATATGGGTTTTCCAGATTATCGGGGATGGCATTTTCCACTTCCCCGTCTTCCCAGTCAAGCCATGCGAAGAAGTCCACCTGTACGGTGGTGTTGTTGGGAAGGAGTTGACCGTCCCCGTCCGTGCCCATCCACATGAAATAGCTGTTGAAGGAATAGGCTTCATCGTCGGCATCATAGACGTTCTTTGCCACCATGGGGGTGTCGTCAATATAATAAATTTCACCGGTAGCCGTATCCGATACCACCATTATTACATGGGAGGCGTTCCTTACGAGGGCAGGTAGGGCAAGTATTCCGTCGGAAACATAATCGGTGTCCGAATTTGGATTGGAAATGGCGTTTCTTGCGTCATCATGGTATTCGATTACATAAGGGTTGACTCCGAGATAGTCGAACAGCTCCATTTCACTGCCCGAGAAGGTATAGCATACGGAGGGACCTATCGGAACGGCAGGATCAATACCGGTCATGTAGCTGTATAGAATCTGATAACCGTAATACATGATTTCCTCATAGGTGAAGCCATAATCGTAATACAGCCTGGCTATTATATCCGTTTCATCCCTGAAGTCGAAGTCCTCAATACAGGGGGCTTTACCCCAATCCCCGTAGTAACCGATAAAGGACACATGCTGGAAAGGAGCATCCCCGCTGGGTTGGATGTACACATACCCTTCAAGGAACGTACCTTGGGGAAGTATATTCAATAAATTTTTAACATGCGAATCAAGGAAAAAATTCACCGTAATTTCCGCAGTTTCACCGGGTCCGACGGTAAATTCATTGTTTTCGCTGTTGGTGGTAAAATCGATAAATTTATATTTCACAAGGTCAAAAATATTGTCGGTAAAATAAAGTATCAGTTCCGGAGTATAGTCATAAAAATCGGTGAAAAGCATTGTACCGTAAATGGAAAATTCCTGGGTGGTGCTGCCGTTGTTTTCAACGGTAAAGGTGAAGGTATAATCCCCTTCTTTTTCCGGGTCGTCACCCAGCTCGAATATGGGTTCGGGGAGGTAAAGTCCCAGTTTTGCCGCTTGTATCGCAAAATAGGGATTGGCAAGTCCCGCCCCCTGCCGCCTCGGCAGAAATGCCGCATTGTCGTATTTATATGTATTCAGCGGTATTGATGTTGAAATCAACAGATTTTCCGCCCTTTCGGCGCGGTCTGCCTTTTCCATATCCGGGTTTTCCGCCTTGAGATACTCCAGCATAAGGGCAAAGCAGCCCGTAACGTTGGGGGCGGCCATGGAGGTTCCGCTCATGGTGATATATCCGTCGTCGGTGTTTCCGTCGGCACCATATACATAGCCCCCTATACCCGTCAGCACCGGATTGAAGGTGAGCATTGAGGTGGTACCCCAGGAGGAAAAGTCGCTGGGTATGACATTGGTACTGATTTGTATTGCCACCGGGCCGTTATGTATATACAACACTTTGGGGTCTGAGCCCGCCAATGCCTGACCGCATTCCTTGGAAACGAATATGGCGGGAATGTAATATTTTTCAATGGACATATTCAACAGCCCGTCATCGTTGTTGTAAACTATAATCCCTTCGGCTCCCCGGCCGTAGGCGATAATCTGCTTATCCTCAAAGCTGATTTCCCCCCGGGAAACAACCGCTATTTTACCCGAAACGTCAAGCCCGTTGTAGTCCGAAGGCCGGCCGTAGCCCGGTATCATTACGTAATCCAGGTATTCACCGCCGAAATTCTCTATGAAGTTGAAGCCCTCCGGTGAAATGTCGGTGTACTCATAATTCGAAGCGCCGACCCCTATTGCGATGGTAACGTTCATCAGATTATTCGCTGAGGCCACGCCTATGTTACCCGGATAGCTGGCAGGTTCGCCCACATAGCCGATGTCCATATACTGGGCATTGAATATATTATCGCCATAACCATCTTCATAATATAATTTTTCCGAACCGTCAAGCAGGTTGCCTTCATTCCCTGCCGAAAAGATGCAGATTATTCCCGAATTATGAAGGGTTTCATATACGTCCCCCAACAGATGGGAAATAAGCATACCCGGGGCGGAAAACCCTGCGGGAGACCCCCAGGAGCAGTTGATTATGTCCACGCCGATGGTATAAGCATCCTCAAAGGCCGCAAGGTAAACCGAGTCGTAGGTGGAACTTTCTTCATCGTCGAATATCTTGAATACAGCAAGCTGAGCGGCGGGGGCGACCCCCTTGAAAGCGGTATCTCCCACCGAATCAACAGTCAGACCTCCGATTATGGATGCCACATGGGTGCCATGCCGTATATAATCCATGGCATCATCGTCCTGGTTGAAGTAATCGTACATAAAGGGGATTTTGGCTGAAACATAACTTCCCCTTCCGATCTGCTGAATCAGATCTTCGGAATCTTCTTCGGTAAGCACCGGCTGAGTGATATGGCCATAATCCTGAAAGGCTTCATGGCCATAATTGATGCCGGTGTCAAATACGGCTACCAGCACATTGTCGCCGGTAACGCCGTAGTTATCCTCCGCCTGCTGCACACCGGTATACTGGCGTGAAAACAGGACGTTTGTAAATTCCCCTTCGTTGATTTCCGCCTTGTCAAGCTTGTATTCGTTGTCGATGTAAACCCCCTTGACGCCGGGGATATTTTCTATTTTCGAAAGGGTTTTATAGTCGGTGGTAACGGCTATTCCGTTTAAAAGCACCGAATATGTAGCATTGATATCGACTTTTCCCTTGTCTTTGATCATTGAAATAAGTCTGCTCTGGGTGCGGTTTATTTCCGCCTTTAGGCTGCTTAACCTGGCTTCGGTAAGCTTTCCCTGCGCTTTTTCGGTTTGCGCCACGGTGTCGCCTTCAAACACCACCACTGCTTTTACTTCCTTATCGCCGGCGATACCCGCCTTTGCGTAAACGGAGTTCCTGTAAGCATTTTTCGCCTGTGCCGGAAACATAAAGGAAAACGTGGTGGCAAGCAGACAGAAGATTATGAAAACGCTTGCTGTCTTTTTAACAAAGTGCTTCATTATATTTCCCCTTTCTTAACATTCCTTGTCCCATATATTAACATATTTTGTCTGAATGTCAACAAAATATTAATGATTTATTGGAAATTTTTAACTCCCTTTTTACCGCATTAGGTTGAATAAAAAAATTCCGCCGACGGCGGAATTTCTTTTGTTATGACAATTTTTATGACCTTTTTATGCCTAAGTTTATAAACAAACCTACAAAGGATATGGATGTCAGTATAATAAAAGTGGGTATGTAGGATTCATATGAGGAAACCAGCATTGCCGAAAGGGTGGGGGCGAAGGAGGCGGGAATGAGTATAAGATTAAGCAGCGAGAAGTTCAACGCAAAATTCTTAAGACCGTAGAATTCCGCCGTAAAGGCCGCCGACATGGTGGGGGCAAAGCCATAGGAAAAACCGCAGAGGAAAAGACCGACGATACCTAAAACCAATGAATCCGTTACAAAGCTCACAAGGGAAATCCCCGTCGCCAAAATAACCACGCCGCTGGTAAGGTACTGAGTTTTTCTAAGACCGAAGCTGTCGAAAAACAGTCCGCTGGCAATCCTGCCGAAGGAGTTGCACACCGGTACCAGCAAGGCGATAGCGGTCAGCCCCTTTACGACTCCCAGTTCGGTCATCATGTTCTTTGCGTCGGCGATGGCGGTGGACCCCACCGAGGCAAACAGCATAAAGAACACAAACAGCATCCAGAATGTGGGGCGTTTTATGACATCTTTTGTTTCGTAGTTTACAGCTGACTGGGGTTTTGCCCCTTTCCTCTGGGGGAATACCGTACCTGTGGGGGGGGATTTAACGAAAATTGCGGCAGTAAACATTATTATTCCGATTACGATACCGAAAATCCGGTAGGTGTTTTCCCAGCCTATCGACGGCATTTCAAACATTTTGTCGGCTACGAGTCCGATAAAGAAGGCACCCAAACCGAAGGCCATAAGCTGGGCTCCTGAGGACAACCCCTTCCGGTCGGGGAACCAGGAGTTGGTGGCGGATATAACCACGTTGTACACCACCCCCACGCCGGTGCCCATCATAAAGCCGTAAGCGAAATAAAGCCAGAAAACGCTGCTTCCCTTGTTAAGGAAGGACACGATTATAAGCCCTGCTGTGGTAAGTACCGCCGACACCCCGATGCGGATAAAGGCGGAAACCTTTTTTGAAATAAGCCCCGAAACAAAGCCTCCGATACAGAAAAACCCCATGGTTATCGTAAAATTAAGCTGAAGCTGGGGTTTTGTCCAGCCGAAATCGATAAAGGGCCTGCTGATGGTTGACCAGGCATAAATTATACCCGAAAACAACAGCACCAAAACTCCGAGGGTAAGACGCCAGTACCTGTACTTAACCGTTTGTTCCCTGTTCATAGGTTAATTATCCTTTCTTATGATTTATTCTGCATATCCACCAGGGATGACGCGCCGTATGTTGCCCTTAACTTGGGCTTTTCGATTTTTCCGGTGGGGTTCCTGGGTACATTGGCAAAGATGATTTTATGGGGGCGTTTATATCTGGGCAGACCCAGACAGAATTCGTTGATTTCCTCCTCCGTACAGGCCATTCCCTTTTTGACTTCTATTATGGCGGCGGAAATTTCCCCTAACCTGTGGTCGGGCAGTCCTATCACCGCCACGTCCTTAACCTTCGGGTGGGTGGAAAGGAAGTCCTCTATCTGAACGGGGTAAATATTCTCCCCGCCGGTTATAATAACGTCCTTTTTCCGGTCGACAAGATAAACAAAGCCGTCCTCGTCCTCCCTTGCCATGTCGCCGGTGAATAGCCAGCCGTCCTTCAGCACCTCTTTGGTGGCGGCTTCGTTATGGAAATAGCACACCATGACGCCGGGGCCCTTTACGCAGAGTTCCCCCACTTCCCCGGGTTTGACCGGTTCGCCTTTATCGTCTACAATCTTCGACTCCCAGCCGTAGCCTGCCCTGCCGATGGAGCCCACCTTGTGGACGTTCTCGATTCCAAGGTGCATACATCCGGGGCCTATGGATTCCGAAAGGCCGTAGTTGGTGTCGTACTGGTGATTGGGGAAATATTCCAGCCACCGCTTTATAAGGCTCTGGGGTACCGGCTGGGCGCCTATATGCATAAGCCTCCACTGGGAAAGTTCGTAGTCCGAAAGCTTGAGTTCCCCGCTGTCAAGTGCCTGAAGGATATCCTGCGCCCAGGGTACCAGCAGCCAGACAACGGTGCATTTTTCCTCGGATACCGCCGAAAGGATGTATTCCGGCTTGGTGCCCTTCAGTAAAACCGACTTTGAACCTGCAAGGAAGGAACCGAACCAGTGCATTTTCGCTCCCGTGTGATACAAAGGGGGGATGCAGAGAAATACGTCGTCCCTGGTCTGGCCGTGGTGGTTTTGTTCCACCTCGCAGGAAAACATAAGCGCTTTATGCTTATGAAGAATGGCTTTCGGGAATCCGGTGGTGCCGGAGGAAAAGTAAATGGCGGCATAATCCTCATCGGTTATTTTGGGAGAAACGAATTCCGCCGGCTGGTTTTCGGTAAGAGCTTTATAATTGTCGGCAAAGGTGGGGGTTATACCGTTTCCCACATAAATCAATGAACGGTTTATACCTATCCGTTCCACTACTTCCTCAACGCGTCCGATAAATTCGGGACCGAACACCAGAGCGTCGGCTTCGGCAAGATTAAGGCAGTATTCGATTTCGTCGGAAGAATATCTGAAGTTCATGGGAACCACCAGCGCGCCGGTTTTCAGCACCCCGAAATAAATGGGGAGCCATTCAAGGCAGTTCATAAGGAGAATCGCAACCTTGTTTCCCTTCCCGAAACCCATTTTGGAAAGGGCGTTGGCAAAACGGTTTGCCTTTTCGTTGAATTCCCGCCAGGTCATTTCCAGCCGGTAGGGCTTGTAGGGGGTGGGCTCGATAAGGCTGAAATCCTTCCACAGCTTTTTAGGGGGCTTGTCTTCGGGATTCAGCTCTATCAACGCCACCTCGTCGCCGTAAAGCTCTGCGTTTCTTTCAAGTATCTTTGTTATTGGCATTGATGGTTCCTCCGTTTTTTTTAAAAAATAAAGACCGCTTTCGCGGTCTTTTATATAACAAGTCAGCCGTTTTACGCCATAACTTATCAGACCGCGCTTAGTAAATAAGCGTAGTAATAATAATAGGCGTAAGTGTAGCAGCGCTGCATGGATTTCCTCCGGATGCTCAATTTTTATCAATATAACACAGTCTGAACTTGTTTGTCAATAGATTTTGATATTTTTTTGAATTTTTTTGGAAAATCAATTTACGTTGACAACAACCCTGCATTCGGGAGAATCCCCCAGATAGTTGTTGTAGGTGTAATAGAAGACGTCCTTTCCGGTAAAGCCCTTGTTGGGATAATAATTAAAGGTGCCGTCGGAATTTATGGTAACCGTCCCGTTTTCGGGGGATACGGCTATGTTGTACCTGGTATCCTGACTGAATTCCGCAAGCGCGCCTTCCAGTATGGTATCCTTTGAAGCATTGAAGGAAAGGTCGCTTTTCTTGTCGGGATTTGCCTTTAGCTTATGCTTTGCGAAAAGATAGGTGTATTCGTACTGAAGCCGGGGAAGGAATTCCTTGCTGTTACACATTCTCGCAAAGAAGTTGTTATCGTCATAATAGAAGTGGGTGGCGTTTTCCATATAGCCGTAAACGGCGCCGTAATACAGATATTCAAGATATCTGCGGACATAGTAGATGTCCCCGTAGGACTGGAACGACACCTCGATTTCAACGCTTATGCCGTATTTAAGGGCATTTTTAATACAGGTGTAGATACTTTCAAGAGTATAATCAAGATAAAAGGCGTAGTTGGGCTGAATGGAGGTTATATCAAATCCCATTTCCCTGCAGTAGAAGAATTTTTCGGCGTTGTAGAAGGGTATCCACAGATAGTTGGACCCGTACTCATGGACATAATCCCCCACTTCGGTCATGACATTTGTATAGTCCACTTCCCAGCCCACGGTTTCGTTAAGCCAGTAAAAGCCGTCAAGGGCGATATTCTTGTAGTTTCTTTCCTTGAAGGTGTCGCCGCACAGCTTCATAAACCACATTGTTACTTTTTTTCGGCCTTCGGGGGTGGAAAGATTTTCCCCCGCATTGTCCCCGTCCACGTCCCCGAAATTGGTGACCTGCTCGGAAACGTTAAGGAAGGCAAGGTAAACATAAACTTTATAGTCCTCGTCAAGGTTAAGGGCTTTCTTAACCTCCCCGGTAACCTCATCCAGCCTGTCAAGGCCGTTTATGCCGTTGAAGGTTATGTCATAGAAATACAGCCAGTCTTCCTTTTTGGTGTTTTCGGTGGCCTTGTTCCCCGAAGGGAGATTGGGCCCCGACGGGGTGTAGAGGAAGCCGTCCATAAATGTATCCACAATGTTGCCCTGTTTGTCAAGATATGCCACATAGGGAAGGAGGGTATTTTCGTTCCCCTTGTCGCCGAACACCAGGGCAATGTCGGAAGCCCTGACGGAAGTGTTTTTATTGTTGGCATAGCCCCGGTCGGATTCCCTGGTGTAGAAGGTAATGGGCTTTATACCGCTTTGGGAAATGTTTTGGGTGGTCTCTTCAACCGCCTTGGTGCCCCAGACTTCGATTTCATCGATGAAGGCAAAGCCTCTTGACTTGATATTTATCCTTACAAACCTTGCGGCATAGGGCTTTTCGAGGGTGTAGTCCAGCATGACGGGTACCCCCTCCTTGTTTTGCTTTTCGTGCTTCTGTCCGTACACCATATACCAGTCGGTGCCGTTTTCGGAAAGATAAAATCTTATATATTCGGGGTATTCTATGCCGTAGCTTTTCTGAACGAGAATGTCTATTTTAATCTGGGAAACGGTGGAGGTTTTTCCGAGGTCGTAAAAAATATCCCTTGCCCCGCCGCTGGTGGCTATCTCAAACCATTCCCCGGAATAGCAGTAGGTGGATTTGGCGTATTTCCCGTCGGTAAGCAGGGGAGAAGATGCGGGGGTGTCGTCGGTTTCCCCTATGTTGAAATAAACCGAAGCGCTTATCTGCTGGGGCTTGCCTAATATAAGATTCAGAAAGGTGCTGTAGTCGGGTTCGGATTCATCCCAGTATTCGGTTTCCTTTACTTCCGGCAGGTCCAACGGGGGATATGCCGGGTTTTCAAAGGTTTTGCCGCTGCCAATCAGGGCTTTCAGCTCCTCCACCCAGTAATAGCCCTCTCCCGAAGAAAAGGCGAATTTAATATATCTTGCTTTTATGAACTTTGCCAGAGTTATTGTATAGATGTAATTGGGGCAGGGGTCGGGGGCGTAAACCCTCCCGATTATGTAATAGTCCTTCCCGTTTTCGGAGGCGTAAAAGTCCACATAGTCGGGATAATCTATATTTATACCTTCTCCCAGAGCATAAAGCTTGAAGGAGTAAAGATTATCGTAAACCTTACCTAAATCAAGGGCAATATAAGGATTGTCGGCGGCGGAAATCCCCACCCATGCGTCATGGCCGAAGCGGCTGGACACCACTCCCCCTTCGGTGAGAATGGTTTTGTTTTCCCCCGCCCTTTCGTCAAAGCCGGCGGCGGTTACGGTGTATTTTCCGCCCTTTGCCACGTTTTTTGAATAGGTTTTGTTTACCGCAACCCCAGTGGAAAGATTGCTGATGGCGGTATAGTCGTTGGTGTCGGAATCGTACTTTTCCTGGGTATTATTTACCTGCTGGGTTTTAGGGGGTACATTTGCATAAATCAAAACCTCGTCGGTAAAGAAGAAAAGCTTTGAAAGGGTGACCCTGAACCGGATATATCTTGCGTTGACCGGTTCTTCCAGCACAAGTACTCCGTTGCACATGGTACGGTCGACGTAGGGGTCTATCTCGGTTTTGCCCAGCTGTTTCCATTCCTTGCTGTCGTCGGAGGCATAAACCACCGCCCTTACGGGGAGTCCCACCCCGTCAATATCCATGGCCAGCAGGCGGATGTTGAACTCATATAATTCTTTTCCCTCATCCCCCAAATCGACTACGATACCCACATCGGTGGTAAAGCCCACCAGACTTGCGTCCCGGTAGGTTATACCCTCGTCGCAGGCAAGAATTCCGTCGGTAAGCTGTTGATTATATAAGTCGGGATATGCGCTTTCAGAAGGAGCCGTTACGGTGTAGGGCTTTTCGGCACTGACCAGAGTACGGTATTCAAAGGGGTTTTCAACTACCCCGCTGGTATCGCTGGTATCGCTGCTTTCCCCGCTTTCCTCACTTGATTCACCCTTGCTTTCCCCCGGTACCGAGGAGGAATCGTTATTGTTTTTCTTTTCGCAGGATGCAAAAATAAGGGCGGAGGATAAAAGGGTCAAAATTAAAAGATAAGAAATAATTTTTCTCATAGCTGCTCCCGTATTTTTTATTTTAGCTTGCAAAACGCAGTTTATATGTTATAATCTGAATATAACTTAAAACCCGGCAAAATTGATATGCTTTGCCGCCTATTCTGCCCTGTCGGCGGGAAGATAAACCATAAATTCGGTTCCCACGCCCAACTGGCTTTTAACCTCCGCTTTACCGTTGCACAGGTCAAGAATGCGCCTTACCAGGGTAAGGCCGAGACCGTTGCCTTCCGAACGGTGGGAAAGGTCGCCCTGATAGAATTTTTCGAACATATGGTTCAGGGTATCGCCGCTCATTCCTATCCCTTCGTCGGTGACGGTTACGGTAACGAAGTCAACTCCCTTTTCAAGGGTTATGTCGATGGTTGACTCTTCTTTGGAATATTTTATGGCGTTGCCTATGATATTTGTCCATACGGTGGAAAACAGGCTTTCCGAAGCGTAATACCATACCTCGTCCATTTCAATATTGAAGTTTAACCCCTTTTCGCTCCACCTGTTTTCAAGGGTAAGAATACACTGTCTTATCTGCTCGTCAAGGCGGAACCAGGTTTTGTCGGTAATAATGTTCTGGGTTTCCAGCTTTGAAAGCAGCAGAATATTCCCCGTAAGGGTGGAAAGTCTTTTTGAATTATACAGTATTTTTTCTATATATTCCTGTTTTTCCTCTTCGGACAGGGATTTTTCCTGTAACAGAGTTGCATAACCTTCTATGGCGGCTATCGGAGTCTTAAATTCATGGGAAACATTGGTGACAAAGTCGTTAGACAGCGCTTCGTTGGTTCCCAGTTCTTTGACCATGGCATTAAAGCTGTCGATTACCGTCTGAATTTCGCTTATATAACTTTTGGCGTCAAGGGTGGCGTTGAAATCCCCCTTTGCCACCCGCTGGGACAAATCGGAAAGCTTGGTTACGGGGGTTATAATGTTTTTGCCCAACATCAAAGCCGCTAAAAAAGTAACCAGTACGCTTATGACTATGGTGGTTACAAGAGCAATTGAATAGCCGCTTTCGTCGCTTCTGATAACCCCGAAATACTTGAAAACCACAACGGTTACAACGCCCAGCAGCATTGTCCCCGCCATGACCGCCCCCAGCAGAAGTATGTAATACAGTCCTATACGCCATTTTTTATTGCTTGTCATAATAAAAACCTTTTACTTTCTGACCGCCTTGTAGCCTAATCCCCGTACGGTGACGATTTCAAAATCGGGATTGTCCCTGAAACGGTCCCGGAGGCGGTTAATATGCACGTCAACGGTGCGGTCCTCGGTTTCGGAATCCACCCCCCATATGTCGTCCATAAGCTGACGGCGGGTGAAAATACGGTTGGGGTAGGACACCAGCTTATATAGTAGAAGGAATTCCTTTTGTGGGAGAATATCCCTGCTGTTGCCGTATATCACAGTCATGCTGTCGTATTCAAGGGTAAGGCCGCCGATGGTCTGCTTGCGTTCGCTTAATACTTGGGCTCTGCGGAGCAGTGCTCCGACTCTCAGCACCATCTCGTTTACGTTCACCGGCTTAACCATATAGTCGTCGGCGCCCGTCATAAAGCCCTGCTGCATATCCCGGAAGCCGTCCTTGGCGGTGATAATAAGCACCGGGATGGAGCTTCCCATTTCCCTCAGCTTTTTAATCAAATCGTAGCCGTCCATGTTGGGCATCATTATGTCGGAAATAATCAAATCAATATAATCGCCCTTGATTATCTGCACGGCTTCCTCCCCGTCGGAAACACCGAAGGGTTTGTAGCCGTTTTTGGAAAGCACCTTCATAAACAGATTGCGAAGCTCGTTATCGTCTTCAACCACAAGTATTCTGTACATGGAAAACCTCCTTTGCCTATGCCGTTTCATTAAATTATGCCATAAATTACGCCAAATATCAATAGACAATTTTTAAAATAAGCCAAACCTGAAAAAATTGGAGAAAACAGTTTTATGAAACACATTTTCGTTGTCAATCCCGCGGCGGGAACAAAAAACGCCCATAACGAAATAAAAGAGAAGCTGGCTTTATACAAAAAGCCCCTTGATTACGAAATTTACGTCACTTCCCGCTCCCTTGACGCCACAAAATTCGTTCACGCCTACTGCGTCGAAAACAAATATCCCGTCAGATTTTACGCCTGCGGCGGGGACGGGACGCTGAATGAGGTGGTAAACGGGGTTATTGGGCATAACCATGCGGAGGTGGCGTGTTATCCCTGCGGCAGCGGCGACGATTTTGTAAAATACTACGGAGGAAAGGAAAGGTTTATAAATCTGCCCTTGAATATCGAAGGAAACGCCGAATACATAGACCTTATGAAAATCGGGGAAAGGTATTCGGTAAACGTAATCAGCTTCGGTTTTGACAGCGTGGTGGCGAAAACCATTTTCAACGTAAAGCGGAAACCGGTTATCGGGGGAAGGAATTCATATTATACCGGAATCGCCAGAGGGCTTTTTACGGGAATGAGGAACAAGTGCACAGTCACCGTTGACGGTGAAGCGTTAAACGGTAAGGATATGCTTCTCTGCACCGTCGCCAACGGCAACTATGTGGGGGGACACTTCAAATGCGCCCCGCGGGCGAAGAATAACGACGGGCTAATTGAGGTGTGTTTCGTAAAACCGGTTTCGGTGTTTACTTTCTTAAAGCTGGTGAACAAGTACAAGGAAGGGCAGCACCTTGATGACAAAAGCTTCGAGCATATGCTCATTTACCGTCAGGGGAAAAGGGTGGAATGCGAATCGCCGGACAAAAATTTCTGCATTTCGGTTGACGGCGAGGTTATCGATATAAACAGGTTTACGGTGGATATCGTACCGAAGGCAGTGAAATTTGTGGTTCCGAGGGAAGGTTAAGTTTTTAATATATTTTAATAATTTAAGGATTTTGTGTAAATATCCACATAATCCTTGCACTTGAACAAATAAAAAACGCAACCGCGAAGCGGTTGCAAGCTGTTTTTTATTTGCTCAGCGGACATTAATCATAAAAAACCCGCAGGTGCTACCCTGCGGGTTGTCTTATTTATTCAATCTGTCAATCAGATAGGGTATGACCTTCTCAAAGTCCACTCCGTATCTGTTATGATTTGGGTCGGCAAGGGTTTCGGCAATGCACTTTACCGTATAGTCCACCGCCACCTTCAGGGAATTTTCTGTCCCCTTGTCGTTCATCAATGCTCCAAGAAAAGCGGAAGCGAACACATCGCCTGTGCCGTGGAACACCACCGGGATTTTTTCCCTGTAATAGCTGAAAAATTCGCCGGTGCGGGAATCATAGGACATAACCCCAAGCTTTTCCTCCTCAAAGGAAACCCCGGTCAAAACCGCCACCTTTGCCCCGAGACCGCATAAACCCTTAAGCATATCCTTGATATAGGCTTCGTCGTATTTTTCCCTGTAAGGCATATCCAGCATAAAGGAAGCTTCGGTTATATTGGGGACTACAATATCCGCCTTTGCGCACAGCTTCGCCATGCTTTTCACGAATTCCGGCGTAAAGCCCTTGTAAAGCGCCCCGTTGTCCGCCATAACCGGGTCAACGAGAATCAGGGCGTTTTTGTCCTTGTACAAATCAAAAACCGAGGAAACGATTTCAAGCTGGCGGAAGCTTCCTAAATAGCCGGTATAGACCGCCGAAAAGTCAAAGCCTTCCTTTTCCCAGTGGTCGATTATGGGTATAATATCGTCGGTCAGATCCCTGAAAGTAAACCCCGTAAACATGGTGTGGGTGGAAAGCACCGCGGTGGGTATCACCGCCGCCTCAACCCCCATGGCGGAAATTATGGGAAGAGCCACCGTTAGCGAGCATTTTCCTAAGCAGGATATATCCTGTATTGTAACTATTCTTTTCATATAAATCACCTTCAATTAAGTATTATTCTTGTTTTTTCCCCCGATTATCCTTGCGATAACCGTTCTTTTAACCTTCATCGCCCCTTTGGGGCAGAACTCCTGACAGCAGAAGCAGGATATACACTGACTCCGGTTTATCACCGGCTTTTTATTTATCATGGTGATTGCCCTTGCGGGACAGACCCTGTAACATTCCTGACAACCCACGCATTCCGCTTTTTTAAGCGCCGGCCTTGACCTTAACGCCCTTGAAACGGCTTTTCCCGCAAGTCTTCCCGCAAAGCTGCCGGAATCGCTTAAAAATTCAACCGAACGGTTTGAATTTACTTTTTTATAGCCGGAAACGATAAACTTTGTGTAATCCCCTTCAATGTCCAGCATTTCACAGCTTTCGGGGATATATCCCCGGTCGTATGCCGCCGTAAGGGTGGGGACATCCTCTTTTTTATAACCGATAAGCTTTGCGCAGAGAAGATCCAGATTGTGGGGGGATTTTGAAGCGATTACCGCCCCGATTTTCCTCGGTGTGCCGGCGGTGGGACCGTTTCCCTCCATGCCCTCCACCGCATCGCATATAGTCAGAACCGGCTTGAAATAATCGTTAAGGTCAACTATCATGTTGGCAAAATCCAGCGGATTGGGGTATTTGTAGTGATATTCCGGTTTTATGGTGCCGGGGACAACCCCGAACATATTTTTCGCCCCCGCCGACATACCCATCATCCCGTGGGTTTTAAGCTTGCAAAAGTTAATAATGTAATCCGCTTCGTCAAGGTAGGATGTATAACAAAACTCCTTTGCTATCTTAGCGTCGGGAAACTTTGCCGCCGACTGTTCAAAGTTCCGGTTCAGCTTTGCCCCGTGCTGTTCCACGGCTTTTACCCCGGCTATGGAATAGATACGGTTGACATACACCGAAGTATATATCCCTCCGGGGGAATCCCCCACTACCGCCTTTGCCCCTTTTTCGGTTAAAATATCCGCAAGGGCGCAGAGCATCGCCGGATGGGTGGTGGCGGCTTTTTCGGGTTTTATCCCCGCCACAAGATTGGTCTTTATTGCAATTTTGGTTCCTTCCTTTACAAAATCCAGCCCGCCGACGGCGGTAAGTATCCTGTCAAGGGCTTTACGGCATTCGGCCGGATCATAGCTTTCACAGGCGGTTATTGCAACGTCGGGCATTTCGCTTACCTTTCCATCTTTAATGTTTGTTAGTATATCATTCTTTTAATAATTAGTCAATATCGATATGTGAAAAACCGCCGGAAAAAGCGTTCCGGCGGTTGGGATATTAACCGATTTATCCGACTTGGATAATGCCCAATGAAATTTTCCAGAGCAGCACCCTTAACACCGATTCCTCTATGCGTTCCACGGAAATTTCGTTATTTTCCACCGCTTCTATTACCGCGGGGATCTGGTGCACAAAGCTGTTTCCCAGCAGCAGGTCGTTTCCCGCCTGTATGGCAAGGACGGCGGCTTCGTTGTCGCCGGTGTACAGCTTAATTGCGTCCATACCCAGATCGTCGCACATGACCACCCCGTCAAAACCAAGGTCGTTTCTTAATATGTCAATCACCTTTTTCGAAAGGGAGGCGGGGTACTCGTCGTCCATACAATTCACTATGTTGTGGCTTATCATAACCGCATTGCAGCCCGCCTCAATCCCCGCTATAAAGGGGATAAAATCGCTGTCAACAAAGGTCTGATAATCCCTGTTGTCGATGGCAATCCCGGTATGGGTGTCCTCGTTGTTGCCGTAGCCGGGAAAATGCTTTAGCACGCCGCCTATTCCGGCGTTGACCATCTCGGTGACAACGGTGTTTATATATTCGGCGGTCCGGGAAGCGTCTTTGCCGAAGGCTCTTTTATAAATAAAATCGTCGGGGTCGGCGGAAACGTCGCAGACCGGTGCCAGGTTGACGTTTATACCCAAATCCAGCAGAAGTCCGGCTTTCTCGATGGTGTCGCTTTTTATAAGGTCAAGGCCGCCGGCTTTATATAAATCCTGGGGTGATTTAAAGGGCTCGTCCCGGAAGGCTGTGTATCTGCTTACCCGGTTTACCGTACCCCCCTCCTCGTCAACGCCGATAAGGAGAGGAATTTCCGATTCTTCCTGATAAGAAGCGATAAGCTGAATTATCGAATCCTTTGTTTCGTCCTGGAAGTCGACTGCATACATGATAAAACCGGCGGTATGGTAGGTGTTGATATCCTCGATAGCCTGGTCCTTGCGTAGGCGGACAAAGAATAACTGCCCCACCTTTTCCTCCAGGGTCATTCGGGAAATAAGGCTTTCGGCATATTCCACAGCTTCGTTGATTTCGGCTGAAGTTTCCTTTGATTCGTCCGACTCGTCGCTTTGTTCCGAAACGGTGGTTTGGCTTGCGTCGCTGACGGCGTTTGAATTATCCGGCTTTGAATTGTCGGTGTTTTCGTTTGGGGTACAAGCGAATAGGGTTAAAATCAGTAAAAATGCAAGAATACGCAATATGTTTTTCCGGAACATAAATATACCTTCCTTTATTTTTTTATTCTTGAATTGATAAATATGCAGAAATACAACCCGTAAATCAGCCTCCCTTGTGTAAAGGGGGGTGGCGAGGTGAAACAAAGCCGGAGGGATTGTCACCCGCCGGCATAGCGGTGGGATTTCATTGCGCTTCACTTCCGTATATACGGCACTACCCCTCATCCGTCAGCTTTCGGCTGACACCTTCCCCGAAAGTCGGAAGGCTTTTTATTTCCGACATAAATATACCACCATTAACTTATTTTGTCAATATTGCGCTTATATTCGTATCAATAACGAAAAAAGATACCTTAATCTTTATATCCTTGACTTATTTTCCCTTTCAAGTTATAATTTTGGTATAACAAAGTAGGTGATTTTTTGAAAAAACGCAAATTCTTATTTGTTCTTATTTTGCTGACCCTGCTGTCCGCCGGCTGCGGAAAAACAAATAACAACACAAGCAGTACCGATGACAGCCATTACAGCGAAAACGAAAGCCTACCGGCAAGCGAAGCCGAATCGTCGGACGAAAATTCCCTGTCGGCCGACACCGTAAAACCCCGGCTATATATCGCTTCTACCGAAAAGAAGATTAGGATTAATCAGGGAGAGGAGTTTGACCTGCTGTCGGGAATCACCGCCACCGACAATGTTGACGGGAATATGAAAGACAAAGTTAAAATAGAAAAAGGTAATTTCGACCCCGATATTCCGGGGGAATACACCCTAACATACACCTTAAGCGACTCCGCGGGAAACCGGGCAAATCCGGTAACCCGGACGATTATAGTAAGGGATTCGACTGTGTTGGAACCGCCACCGGTGTTTACCGGAACTATTGAAGGAGAGGTTTTGAATCCCCCGACACCCGCTCTGTTCGGCGGCGCGTGGTATTACAAAGTGGTGTCCTCAAAGGACAAATGGATAGGTATTGAAGCCACAGTCACCCTTCCGGAAGTTTCAATCCGCCGATATAACGGGGATTACAACCAATCCCTTGACGTTGACCCTGATTTTCAGAACCTTGACAACCCTTCGGTTTACATGGGGGGTTATGCCTACAGCGAATGCGATGTGGGGTTTTCCTTTTCCAAGGCTTTGGTGGACGTGAAAAACCAGACTTTATCCAAGGGAAGCATTGCCTTCCGCCCCTTCTGGCGGTATATTACCGGCGAAAATCAGGACGCGGGGGGGTATGATGCCCACGATGGGGAGTATGCGGTTTCGGCAAACGGCAAAAACTGCATTGCCAACTATCATTGGAGATATACGGAGTTTTACTATCTTCCCGGGGACAAGCTGAGGATTGTAATTTACCTTCCCGAGCCCAATAAAATGCAGCTTCAGATTGAGGTTATCGAGAAGTCCTCTCTTCCCTCTTCGGTTGAGATAAGGGAGAAATACGGCTGGAAGGACCCCGCCAACTTCAAAAGTCCCGTTTTCCAGACCCCCGGTCAAGGCACGGGTATGAATGTAGAATTCAAGCGGGTGAACGCCATCGACCAGGTTGCCAACGAGGGTAAAACCGCCATCCCCACCGACAGTCAGGTGCTTACCGCAATATGGCATGAAACCTATCTTTACCGGCAAATCGACGGTATAATTTACAGAGTACCCATGTGGGAAAACCGTCGGGCTGCCATAAAAGCTCCGGAAAACGACGTTTTTACAGTTTCCTATGTAGGGGTTGACCCCAACATCGGAGGTGAGGTTGTATCAATTCATCCGGGAATTATCAAAAAGTAAAATAATCAATAGAGAGGTATTATGTATTTACATAATTATAATTTGACCATCCGCTCCGCCGTCAAAGAGGACGCGAAAATTCTTACCATGTGGTGGAACGACGGCAAAGTCATGGCACATGCGGGTTTCCCCCTGGGGTTGGGCACCACCGTCGAAAAAGTTGAAAACATTATTTCGTCAAATAACGATGACCGCCGGGTTTTGATTATCGAGATTGACAACATCCCCGCCGGGGAGATGAGTTGCAGGCGGAAAGAGGGCAACACCGCCGAAATCGGTATAAAAATCTGCAATTTCGACTATCAGAACAAGGGTTACGGTACGAAATTACTTAAAATGTTTATTTCATACCTGTTTAACGATTGCGGTTTTGAAAAAATCATCCTTGACACCAATCTTAACAATACCCGGGCTCAGCATGTTTACGAAAAAATCGGATTCAGGAAAGTCAGGGTGCGGGCGGATGCCTGGAAAGACCAGTTGGGAAATTTCCAGTCAAGTGTAGATTTTGAGATGCGTAAAGAGGATTTCATTGAGCAGACATATATGAATTAAAGCATACATTAGGTTTACATAATGCAGGGACGGATATTATCCGCCAGCAACGCAAAAATCAGATGTTTGCAATTTAGCTGTTTAAGGTAAATCTAAAATATAACCTCCCTTGTGCAAAGAGAGGGGGCGAGGCGTAACCGAACCGGAGGAATTGTCACCCGCTTGTTATGCAGTAAATATATTTTATCTTCTCCGTCGGCCTTCGGCTGACACCTTCCCCGAAAGTCGGAAGGCTTTTTTCAAATCCGCCCGTTATGTCGGAATTGTATCGTATTAAAAACAATCAATAGTAAATACTATTTCCGAGGTGAGATTATGGCTAAAGCGGGAATGAGAAGACCCGACCCGAAAGAACCCCACGGAACTGAGTCCGATAAAAAGCTTCATATACCCAAAAACGAGGTAAAACCCGTACCCGAACTTCAGGGTAAAGCCAAAAGCGGCAGGGAAAAAGCAAAGCCGTATAAACACTGAAGCATAATAATATTACTATATTACAAAACACCCTGCAAAACGCAGGGTGCCTTATTTATATCTATAATCCGTTTATTTCCTCATTATTGCGACTTTATATGGGAACAGCACCGCCGTCATTATTCCCTCCGCCACGGCGGGGTCGTTTTTCATAATCTTTTCCGCTTCACCGGGGGAGGAAGCTTCGAAGATGACTATTCCGAAGGTGTGCTCGTCAAGACCGCCGGTTTTCCCCGCAAGAATGAGTTTTCCCTCCGCCAAAAGGTCCTGCAGGTACTTAAAATGCCGGGCAATTATTTCCTCGTCCTTTGCCGTCCAGTTTGCTTCTGTCTGATAATAGGGTTTGGGTTTTAACACATATATAAACTGTTTGTTTTCCATAATCAACACCTTTTTTTCAATTATACGCAATGGTTATATTTATACATATTAAATTACATGTAATACCGCAACTTTCAAGTATAACGCTTCATCTGTTCCGATGAGGGTTGCATGGTCTTTACCCTGTGTTCTTAATTCTACAAGCTTGGCATTTACGCCTGTTGCGGCTACGCTTTCCTTAATCATATCCAAAAACAGATTTATAGTAAGATGCTGGGAACAGCTGCAGGTAATTAAATAACCACCTTTATTTATCTGTTTTAACGCCAGCATATTTATATCCCTGTAACCGTTGTAACCTGCCTTAACAGTATCTTTGGATTTTGTGAAAGCGGGCGGGTCAAGGATAATAACGTCAAACTTCCGGCGTTCTTTTTTATACAGACGAAGCTGTTCGAAAACATCTGCCCGGAGAGCTTCAATGTTTGTAAAACCGTTAAGTCCGGCATTTCTGCGGACCGCCGAAATTGCATCCTCACTTACATCCACCGCGGTAACTTCGGTTGCTCCGTATTTACTTGCGCAAAGGGAAAATCCGCCCGCATTGCAAAAACAGTCAAGGACGGTTTTATCCTTCACATAATATTTCAGGTTGTCCCGATTTTCCTTTTGATCCAAAAAATACCCCGTCTTTTGTCCGTTAACAATATCCGCTTCCAGCATAATGCCGTTTTCTTCTATGATAACCGTTTGAGGCACTTCGCCATACAGCACGCCTTTAACTTCCTTTAAGCCTTCCTTGCTCCTGACCGATACATCGCTCCGTTCATATATTCCTTCCGGTTTGAAAATTTCAGTTAAAATTTCTGTTATCATGGCTTTTCTGACTTCCATACCGAGGGATAAGAACTGAACCGAAAGATAACCGGCATATTTATCGACAATCAATCCCGGAAGCAGATCCGATTCACCGAAGACTACTCTATAGTTATTACCATAACCTAAGCTTAAACGATAGTCATTGGCTTTTTTAATGCGGTTGTAAAAAAAGGTTTTATCAATCGGGGTCTCGTCACGGGATAAAATCCGGACGATAATTTTTGATTTATGGTTAATATATCCGTAGCCGATAAAACCCCCGTCATGACATTGAACCTTTGCGATACTTCCCTGTTCGCCATGCCCGTCTATTCTTAATACCTCATTCGCATATACCCAGGGATGTCCCGCGAGGATACGCTTTTCTTCACCTTTTTTCAATGTCAGTATATACATTATTTACTCCTTATAATTCATTAACTTCACAAATATAATTATAACCTGAAATAATAAAAAATGAAAGTAAAAAATATGCCGTTGTGCATTTATTTTCTGCCCGGTGAATGTTATGTTAAAAAAACGTGTCATCCGTTGACATATTAATATAAATATGTATAATGGCATTAGTAAAACTTTAAAGAAAGAGGATTTACAGGTATCAGGTTTTGTAGGTATACTAAAATCATCAATTATTTATTTTAGTGAGGGTTTTATGAAAAGATTTTTTATTTTAACGCTTACCGTTTTACTTATTACCGGACTTATCTCCTGTAAAAATTCATCCGGGGATAATTCATCGTCGGAAAGCCTTCTTTCCGCGGAAAGTCAGAACAATGCAAGTTCAAGTATCGCAAGTTCGGATGAAAGCTTGAATGAAGGCTCTAAAATTGAAGACCTCGAAAGTGAGATTGACAGACTGAATGATTTGCTTTCTGCTGCGGATGAGGAAAAAATGATTTATTAAATCAGATTACCGATTTAGAAGAAGAAATTAATGAAGGCTCTGTTCGTATTAAAGGTTGATATTTATACTTTTTTATAGAGGAAAAATTTTCTTCTACAAAAAGAGGATTTACTCGATTCTGAATATTAATATGTCTTTGTGGAAATATTTTGAAACTTTTTTCTCATTGAAATCGTATTATTAAATAGAAAGGAGGTTAAGACACCGTGAAAAATATTTCTCTTTTAATCCTATCGGTACTACTTATTGTATTATCCCTTGTTTCCTGCACGGATAAAAATATTGAAGATATGTTATCAGGTCAGGAATCCCGGAATGAAGACATATCAGATAAACAGGTGTATACTGTTAAAACATATAAAGCCTACAATATCCTTACTACCAGGTGTATGGTGGAATACCCCACAATACTTAAGATTACATCAAAGGCGGAGCTGGATGAACACATTGCCACTGCTGCTTCTTTTATAGATAATTCTACCGGTGAGAGTAGGAATGAACTAGAAAAATGCAAAGAATTTATGGAAGTGGTAAATCAATACGACAATGAATATTTTGAAAACAATATTCTTGTGTTAGTACTCGTTAAGTCTGGCAGCGGTTCACTTAAATTCAGATTTACCGACCTTTTGGATTCAGGAAAGATATATATAGAAGAAGAATATTCTACCTTTGAAATGCCCTTGCAATTTAGTATTATGGCATACTATCATATAGTTATAGAGGTTCCGAAAAATCATCCCACAGTTAAGGCAAATACCGATTTCACCCTTGAGATTTATAGAGTATTAATCCAATACTAACAGGTAATAAAACCTGCTGGATAAGTAAAACTGCATAAATATAAATCAACGCTGGAATTTACTCCAGCGTTGTGTTTTTATAATTAGGCTCTGTTTGTATAAGCAAAAAATAACTCGAAAATCAACCATTAATACGAACAGAGCCTTAATGAATTAAAAAGCGTAAAATTAATTTCAAAAACACGGATTAAAGACAGCACGTACCTTATATTAAAAGAAAGAAATACTGCCCCATATGAGATGCTGAGTATTGAATATCCGGATAAAACCCTGGTTGATATTATCCAGCTATACAATATTTGGACTATCAGAGTCTCTCCCGATGCAACTAAAATTATTTTAAATGATTATGAATTCGAATATAATGCTCATGTTTATATGTATGATATAGAAAAAAGAGAAACAAGGGAACTTATGATAACCGATATTCCGGAGTATAGAACGGTTTCATCCATGGAATGGCTTGATGACAGATATTTTCTGTTCGTTGTTCAGTTTGATACAGGCACGGTCGTAAGAGGCGGCGACGTTTATGTTTATGATACCGAAACCGATGAATACAAGGTGATTATAAGAAGCGAGGACTACTGGGAGCTTCAGGCCGACGATTTTGATGTTTACAAAGATGAATTTGTAATTATAAACGGCTGGATGCGGGGTGAAAATACATCGGATTTAACAAAAAGAAAGCATTATTTACTTACTTATGATGAAATTTATGACCTTATAGATAACAATAAAATCATTGACCTCAGTAAAAGAGAGTCCATGACAGATTAAAACAGAACAGTAATAATTTATCAGGCAGTCGCACCTGCTACTCATATCGTTCGGTTTAAGGCGGTTACAGGTTTATAGTAAAAAAGCAATATCCGTAATTGCGGATGTTGCTTTTTGTTCAAAGCAATGAAGCTTTATGCTCAAAGCCGACAGGATAAGCGGTCAATCTACAAAACCGCAAAGGTAATAAGCCGCCCATACAATACGATTAAGGATGAAATTGCCCGAGGAACGGTATATCTCTGCAACGGCAATACCGTGATTGAAAAGGTTAACGTTTTTTCAAAGGAAAACATCGTCTTTGAGTTCAAGGGAGGCACCGAAGTTACTTGGTCGATAGAATAAGAACATCCGCAGACTGAGTTTGTTCTTCGCACATAATATATAAGCGCATATTTTGTTTTCATTTAGAATTTTACTTTATACCGTTTTTTTCTTTTATTCTGTTTATTTCTTCTTCAATTATTTTTCCAAAAGAAGTATCGTCGACCTCTGCATTTGTTTTCATGGTTTTTTCCGCGGCAACAGATTTGTCTGCAAAGGCATCAAATATCGCCTGCTTTTCTTCAAGCATCTTGGTAATCCGTTCATCAACTGTATTTTCACAGAGCAAGCGGTAAACAAGAACATTCCTTGCTTGTCCCATACGGTAAGCTCTTGATATTGCCTGATTTTCAATTGAGGGTTTGAACTGTGGCTCACAAATAATAACCACACTCGCAGACTGTATATTCAAACCGGTTCCGCCGGATTGAATCTGCGCACATAATACCTTTCCTGCAGGCGCTTTATCAAATTCATCAATAATTTCCTGCCTGCGTTGCGGATTTAATGAACCATTGATTGGATTTAAACATCTGTCACCAAGGAAACCGCATATTTTACGGATTGTATCAAGGAAAAAGGAAAATACTAAAATTTTGCGTCCTTCCGCTTCTGCTTCCTCAATGATTTCAAGCATACGCTTAGCTTTGCATGAGTCGCGTATATCATCAACATTCCATGACAACTGTCTTATTCTCATGTGATTTTTTTCAAGAATCGTTTGTTCGTAAATTCTTTCCTCTTTTTCCGACATATCGCACCACTCTTTGATTTCAATCAGATCAGGAAGTTCAGTGAGCACTTCTTCGCGTTTTCTTCTATAGTATACAGGAGCTATCTTTTCTCTGAATTGCGGTGCGCTGGACATAAAAGCTATATTTTTTATTTGACGTGCAATTGAAGGTTGAAGTACATTAATAAGGGATATCATTTCATCTACGTTATTTTCAAGAGCCGTACCGGTCATGAACAACAACCGTTTTGAAAACTTGCATAAATTGCGCACATTTTGAGAGCGAGCCGCGCCTGTATTTTTAATAAAATGCGCTTCGTCAACAACCAACAAATCAAATTCAAAATTATCTTCAATTTTGAAAATACCCGTAGTTTCGTATGTTGTAACAGCCACACCACCGGTTTGAATCCAGGATTTAAATGCCATATTGCGTCCTGTACCGTGTACTTTGATTACGCGTAATTTACTTTTTTCCGATATTTCCTTACACCAGTTCGGAAGAACGCTTGCCGGACATACAACTATAAAATGACTTGCTCCTACATTTTTCAGTGAAACCATTGTTGCAATAGCCTGAATTGTTTTTCCAAGCCCCATTTCATCACCCAAGAGAACTTTTTCCTGATGAAGTATATATTTTACTCCCCATTCCTGATAACGACGCAATTCACATTTCAGTCCGTCCGGAAAAAAACATTCATCCTGGATTTCTCTTGCCAAATCCTCAGGTAACCCATACAATTTATCGTCATTGCCAAGAACTCCCGGAACAATTTCCTCAAGAATATTGAAATATGCAATTGAATTAATTTTAAAATCTGACCAGGCATTATCGATAGGAATCTCTGATATTTGATACAATTCTTTTGCCAGTATCAAAGCAGTTTTTTCATAATCGCCATTAAGTTGATCCGTAAGATAACGATATGATTGTGTAACGCTTTGTTTTCTGTCTTGCGAAAAGAAAAGCCAAGATATACCATTTTTTATACTTTCAATATCTGTTATGGCAGAATTAATTTTATCATTGTAACTATTTTCAAAGTCAATAATTTTTGATATAGAATCTAATCTCTTTCGGTATCCGAAAACAGCCAAGACCAGCTTGGTAGATTCTTTAGTCTGATTATCAAAACTAAGTTTAATTTTAATGTTTTTTCTCGCATCAACCGCAAATTGATTTGCGGTATTTTTTATTGTATAAGCAGCATCTTCGCTTATTCCGTATACTGAAGCCAATTGATAAACAGAGGCGGCAAAGATGTCTGCCATATTGCAATATCCCGCGTCACGTAATGCTTTAACTCTTATCCCTTTCTTATCTCGGTTTACTTCTTCCACCGGAACTGTTTTTAAGACATCCAGTGCAGTCTGCATTACCATTTTTTCTGCAGCTTTTTTTATTTCATCTTTGCTCAGTTCTATTGTTTGTTTAGCATCGGCAAGTTTTTGTCTGATTCCGGAATATCTTGCCAACAATTTCGTAATTTCCGGAATACTGCTTCCCTTTTTGAGAGCATCTGAAGCATGATTTTTTAAATTCCATTCATATTGACTTATGTTTTGTCTGAAATCATCTAAAACGCTTGACAAAGCAGTATGATTTAACTCGTTTATATTTTTTAATATTTCTATAGCATTTTCAAAATATTGCCCGTTAAGTTCGTTAGAAAGCAAGTCGTATGCAGATTCTGCAGCATTCTTTTTCTTTGCTGAAGAAAAAAGCCATGAAACACCGTTTGAACCAGCTGATAACTCATCAATTGCTTTACTGATCCTTTCACGGTTCTCAGATAGTATTTTTTGGCAGTCTATAGAATGCGGTAAAATAAACTTATACAAAAAAAGTAGCCTAAACAATTCATTAATTTCTATAGACTGTATTTCAATTTCATTAATTAGTTCTTTACGAGCATGGGACATAAAAATATCCCGAGAAACCAAATCTTCTGATTTTTTCTTAATATCAAAACCGTATTTATCTACTGAATCCGCTCCATCACCTAACTGGCGCAAAATATCTTTATGAGTTTTCAACAATTTTTTTGCATCTGCAGACGAAAAAGAACGTGCCATTAAACTGTACTCCGTAAAAAAATTTTATATAATTAACATTTATTTACAGTATAACAAAAAAACAAAATATTTCAACATATTGAAGCAGACTGAGAGAAAAATCAATCTGCGGATACTTTTTTATACTAATACACGCAAGGTGTACTGTTGATACGAAAGGTCAGTATGGAAAAATGCGGTTACACTTTTTCCCGCAAAGCCTTTTGTGTCGGAGAAAATGGGCATAAAAAAGCACTGCCGGACAAGAGTTTCAATCTCTATTCGACAGCACTATTACACGAAAGGTTTCGTAAACCTTGATATATAAGGCTTGTTTTGTAACCAGAGAAAAATAAAGAACCGAAGGACTTTGTATCAGTCTTTCGGTTCTTATTTGGTGGGGGAAGGTGGATTCGGACCACCGAAGTCAGTGACAACAGATTTACAGTCT
>LSQX01303036.1_pt1 | contig 88106 bp, 81 predicted proteins | sample 654561 | NCBI WGS metagenome assembly LSQX01 (sample SAMN04489861, study PRJNA283612) | anaerobic digester metagenome | isolation source: 4 biogas reactors fed with cattle manure at either 37C or 55C with and... | place: Denmark: Kongens Lyngby | collected 2014 | reverse complement strand
ACATTTGTCTGTTGACATTTGTCTGCCGCCAAATTACTGCCGCAATTTGTCTGCCGATCATAAAAATGACGCTTGCATTTTTACATTCTTTATGCTATCATTACTCGGTATGCAAGAATTTTTCCGTTGTCGGCGACGGCCAAAAGCCGGCAACTACTCGAGGCGGTCCGCTGCTTTATATGGGCATGAACGTCTGTCCGGAAGGGAGGAAGAAAAATGGATTTAATAAAGGTTCTCAACGAGCAGTATATGAAGCCGGAGTTGCCGGATATTAATATCGGCGATACTGTCAGGGTTTCCATTAAGGTTAAGGAAGGCAGCAGGGAAAGAACACAAGCGTTTGACGGGACCGTTATCGCACGCAAACACGGCGGCATCAACGAAACAATAACGGTTCGCCGCATCTCCTACAATGTGGGCTGTGAGAAAGTGTTCCCCATCCATGCCCCGAATATCGTTTCGATAAACACGATCCGTAAGGGCAAAGTCAGAAGAGCAAAGCTCTATTATCTCAGAGACAGGATTGGAAAGAAAGCGAAGGTCAAGGAGAAAATATAAAAAGGGGCTTTTGCCCCTTTTTTTATACAAAAAGATCGGAGAGTCAAATGAGCGCAAATATCAAAAAACAGGTAAACGGCGGCTTAGGGACCGCTTCTCCCGCCAAGGCTGATGCTTACGATTGGCTCCAGTGTATTGTTACGGCGCTTGTCTGCAGCATTTTGACTTTCATTTTCCTCGGCCGGATCATCGGGGTTGAGGGTAATTCCATGGTTCCGACTTTTTTTGACCGGGACAAGGTCATTATGTCCAATCTCTTTTATTCACCGAAGCAGGGGGATATCGTGGTGCTGACCAAGGAATCATTCAGCTCCGAACCCATCGTGAAGAGGGTAATTGCGCTTGAAGGGCAGACGGTAAACATTGATTTTCGGACAGGCGAGGTTTGGGTTGACGGCGTATTGCTCGACGAACCTTATATTGCCGAGCCGACCACGAGTATATATGATATGCAGTTTCCTTTAACGGTTGAAAAAGGGTGCATATTTGTTATGGGCGACAACAGGAACAGAAGCTCGGACAGCAGGGATTCCCGGATCGGAATGGTGGACACAAGATGCATTTTAGGCAAGGTTTATGCGATAATATTGCCTTTATCCAGAATAGGATGGGTCTCTCATGGCTAACGAACCGATGAATATACAATGGTATCCCGGGCATATGGCCAAAGCCAGGCGTATGATGGCGGATAATCTGAAACTCGTCGATATCGTCTGCGAAATCATCGACGCGCGAATACCGATATCCAGCAGAAATCCCGACCTTGACGAAGTGGCAGGTAAAAAACCAAGGCTTTTGATCGTGAACAGAGTCGATCTGGCCGATCCTGAAGTAACCGCGCTCTGGGCTGCTCATTTCCGGGCCGGAGGCGTAATATTTCACGAAACGGACAGCAAGAGCGGAAGAGGCATATCCGGTGTTTCCGCCGCAGTCCGGCGCGTTTTATCCGAAAAACTTAAACAATACGCAGCTAAGGGCCAGGCGGCAAGACCCCTCCGTGCAATGGTCGTCGGCATACCCAATGTCGGAAAATCAACCTTTATCAATAAATTGGCAAAACGCAAGGCGGCTATGGCCGCCGACAAGCCGGGTGTAACAAAGGGAAAGCAGTGGATAACGGTGGACGGCAGTCTCGAGCTTCTGGACACACCGGGTATACTCTGGCCCAGATTTGAAAGGCTGGAGACGGGCGAAAACCTGGCCTTTACCGGTGCGGTGAAGGATGCCGTAATGGATATGGAAGAGCTGGCCTTCCGCTTGATGGATAAGCTTAACACTTTGTATCCGCGTTTTTTGACGGAAAGATACAAACTCGATTTAACGGAACCGAAAAAGGGTTATGAACTGTTGGAATCGGCAGCGGTCAAAAGGGGTTTTCTTTTGACCGGAGGGCATCCCGATCTGGAAAGGATGTCCGCCATTTTGCTCGATGAATTCAGAGGCGGCAAAATCGGCCGGATATCATTAGAAAGGCCGGGTGAAGAAAACGCTTGATTGTGATCAGCAGCTTTATGAGCAATATGCGAATATCTGCGGGGTTGACGAGGCGGGAAGAGGGCCTCTGGCCGGGCCCGTTTGTGCCGCGGCGGTCATTCTTCCCCGGGGTATTGTGTTAGACGGCTTAAACGATTCAAAAAAACTGAACGAAAAGACCAGAGAAAGGCTGTACGATGAAATTTACAAGGTTGCCGTGTCCTGCGCTGTCGCCTTCGCGACCGTCGAGGAGATCGACAATCTGAATATATTAAATGCAACATATCTTGCAATGAACAGGGCGATTGAAGGCTTGTCGGTGAAAGCGAAATTCGCGCTCATTGACGGTAACCGGTCCAAGGGCATAAAACTGAAAAATAAAACCGTTGTGGCGGGTGACGGGATTTATGCCTGCATTGCCGCGGCGTCGGTTCTGGCTAAGGTCAGCCGGGACAGGTACATGAAAAAGCTTTCTTTGGCCTATCCGCAATACGAATTTCACAGACACAAGGGCTATCCTACAAAGCTTCACTATGACCGCATCAGAGAATATGGCATGTCTCCCGTACACAGAAGAAGCTTTTTAGTGAAGTTTATGAATAATTTGCCATAGCAATGTTTGAAATGACGCTGAAAGGTGGGACCCGGCTTGAACACAAAGCTGAAAGGGGCCATGGGTGAGGCCGCCGCCGCGGAATTTCTTCGCAAAAAGAATTACCGGGTTCTATCGATGAATTACCGGACGCGATACGGGGAAATCGATATCATCGCCACCTGCAAAGGCCAGTTGGCATTTGTCGAGGTCAAGCTGCGCAGGAGCCGCAACTTTGCCGAAGCTTTCGAATATGTTGATAAGAGAAAACAGACAAAAATCCGCCTGACCGCAGAGCTTTGGCTGTCGGAAAACGAAACAAACCTGCAACCCAGGTTTGACGTGATCGAGGTCTATCTCGGCTATAACGGGCAGATCGGACAGATTAACCATATAATCAACGCCTTTTAATGCCGTACTGGTTGGTTTCTCCTATATACAAAACGCGGGTGATGTCATGATAGCGCTTTTTGACGGACATTGCGATACATTTTTCCATTTGACCGCTAAGGGCAGTAATCTGGCAGAAAATGATTTGCACCTGGACCTTACCCGGGCTGCACGGTATGCCCCTTATGCACAGTTTTTTTCAATCTGGGGTACACCGGAGGCTTGTAAACGCAATAATGTGTTTGAATTGTCGCTTCAATGCATTAATCGGGAACTATCAAAAAATAAGCATACCATCAGGCTGTGCAAAACGGCAGCCGACGCGAAAAGTGCGTTTTCAGGAGGTCAGGCGGCAGCTTTTTTCAGCATAGAAGGCGCCCATGTGATTGACTGCGACCAAACCCTTCTTAATAAAGCGCAGGCGTTTGGCATCAGATCATTTGGACTGACATGGAATAATGCGAACGTCTTATGCGGCTCCCACTGCGAGGACGCGCAAAGGGGTCTTTCCGAACAAGGCCGCGAATTCGTTCGAAAATTAAACGAACTATGTGTTATCATCGATGTGTCTCATCTTTCCGATAAAGGTTTTTGGGACGTTTGTGCACTCAGCATATCGCCCATTATCGCCTCCCATTCCAACTCACGGTATATTCATGCGCATTCACGCAACCTGACAGACGACCAGTTTTGCGCGATCATCGAAAAAAACGGCGTGGCGGGAATCAACCTATATGCCGATATGATCGGCGGCAGTGCCGATATAACACAACTGTTAAGGCATATACTGCATTTTCTAGATCTGAACGGAGAAAAGCATATTTCGCTGGGAACGGATTTTGACGGCTGCTCGAACCTATGCCGCGGCATTAATGGAATGCAGGATCTTCCAAGACTTTATGATGCGATGCTGGCGGAGAAAATTCCAGAGCCTGTCGTACAGGATGTATTTATTAATAATCTGATGAGAGTGGTAGAAGACATATGCGTTATGTAAGCACAAGAGACAGCTCAATCAATATCACCGCTGCCGGAGCCATCGCCCGCGGTTTGTCTTCGGACGGGGGTTTATATACCCCAAGCAATCTGCCGAAAATCAGCACGAACGATATAAGCCGTTTGTGTACGACAGATTACGCCGGGCGCGCAAAAACGATCATGAAGCTTTTTCTGGATGAGTTTACCGAAGCGGAACTGGAAGCGTATGCAAAAGCTGCGTACGGACCGGATAATTTTGATCACCCGGGTGTAGCGCCGCTGTTCAAACTGAAGGACAGGCTGTATTTTCTTGAGCTCTGGCACGGCCCGACCTCAGCGTTTAAGGATATGGCCCTGCAGATTCTTCCGCACCTTCTGACTGCTTCTCTGAGAAAGACCGGCGAAACAAAAAAGGTTCGTATTCTCGTTGCCACATCGGGTGATACGGGGAAGGCAGCGCTTGAGGGTTTTCGGGACGTCGGGGGCACGGAAATTCTGGTGTTTTATCCGAGAGACGGCGTTTCGGAAATGCAGAAGCTTCAGATGACCACGCAGGAAGGGAAAAATGTAGGCGTATGCGCGGTTGAAGGCAACTTTGACGATGCCCAGAGCGGCGTTAAAGAAATTTTCTCCGATGTGTCGCTCAAACAAAAGCTCGAGGACCAAAACGTTTTTCTTTCTTCGGCTAATTCGATTAACTGGGGAAGGCTTTTACCGCAGATCGTCTATTATATTTCGGCTTACTGCGATCTTATCAATTCCGGCGGCATCATACCGGGCGAATCGATTAATTTCTGCGTGCCTACAGGAAATTTCGGGAATATTCTGGCGGGTTATCTGGCGCTGCGCATGGGCCTTCCGATTCATAAGCTGATCTGTGCATCCAACGCGAATAATGTGCTCACAGATTTTTTTAGCACCGGAATATATGACAGAAACAGGGCCCTGATTGCATCAGCATCACCCTCGATGGACATTTTGATCTCCAGCAACCTGGAGCGTCTGCTGTATTATATGTCGGACGGGGACAGCAGAGCGGTTCGCTTTTACATGAACAGTCTAGCCAAAGACGGCAGGTACCGGATAGACGGGGAACTGGTGGCTAGACTGAGCACCGTTTTTGCCGCCGGTTATTGTGATGATGACGAAACAAAGCAGGAAATCAACAGCGTTTTTCGCTCACACGGCTATTTGATTGATACGCATACGGCGGTCGCTTCGAAGGTGCTTTCGCAATATAGAAAAGACAGAGGAGACAATTCCCCATGCGTTATTGTTTCCACCGCAAGCCCGTATAAATTCAGCGGCAGCGTACTATCGGCTCTGGGAGAGATGAAAGCGGCGCTTTCCGGCTTTGAGCAGATGGATTGGTTATATAAAATCACAGGCGCGCCGATTCCGGAAAAACTCAATGAAATCAGAACCAAAGCGGTGAGATTTAACCGCACGGTAAAGAAAGAAGATATGAAAAAGGCGGTTATGGATCTTTCACGGTTGTTTTGATCGAATAAAGAGCCGAATGGATAACGGATCATGAAAGATGGATGAATAATTATGGCGCTGTATGCAATTGGCGATTTGCATTTGTCCCTCGGAACGGACAAACCGATGGATGTGTTCGGCGGAAGATGGGAGGGCTATATTGATAAAATCATAGCCGGCTTTTCCGTTATGGGGCCGGAGGATACCTGTGTGATATGCGGAGATCTGTCCTGGGCGTCCGGGCTGAGCGAATCCCGAAAAGATTTCCTGTTTGTCGACAGCCTGCCGGGAGACAAGATCGTACTGAAGGGCAATCATGATTTTTGGTGGAATACCGTCAGTAAAATCAACCGTTTTTTTGAAAAGGAAGGCATCACCGGCATTCGAATTTTGCACAACAATTGTTACGGTTACGGCGATACGGCGATCTGCGGGACCAGAGGCTGGTTTTATGAGGAAGAATCCGACAGCGATTTTGACAGAAGGATTCTAAACCGGGAGCTAATGCGTCTTGAGGTCTCGCTGAAGGCCGCAGGATCATGCGATAAGCTGTGCTTTCTGCATTATCCGCCGGTTTATAAGCAATATGTTTGCCCGGAAATCATCGACATGATGCATAAATATCAGGTTAAAAAATGCTTTTACGGGCATATTCACGGTATCGGACATAAGTATGCGCAAGAGGGCTTGGTTGAGGGGATAGAATTCAGACTGGTTTCAGCCGACCATCTGAATTTCAGGCCGCTAAAGGTAGCTGATTGACGCTCTGACTTGCGGAAATGCTAAAAGGTATGTATAATGTGAAAATTATTATGAAAAACAGTAGAAAAGTTAACAATTATCTGTTAGTATAAACTTCATGCGCCGGTTGTTTATGCGGCATTATGCCCGCATATCCGGTTATAAAAACAGAATACCTGCGTAACCATACTGTGTATTAAATCTTTTCATGGCTGAAAGAAAGCTTTGGTTGACAGGATGGCAGCATAAGGGGAGGACTACTTTTTATGGAAGTCAAGAACGTAGAAAAAAGAGAAAAAAACACAGCGGCAATCACCGTTGAGGTCAGCCGCGAGGAATTTGACAAGGCTCTCAATGAAGCATATAAAAAGAACAAGAGCTCGATTACTGTTCCGGGTTTCAGGAAAGGAAAAGCGCCGCGAAAAATTGTCGAGAGAATGTACGGAGAGTCGATTTTCTACGAAGAAGCCATAAACGACATCATTCCCGATGCCTACGTATTTGCCATCAAGGAAAAGGAATTGAAGGTCGTAGCGCAGCCGATGATTGAAAACGCGGATGTCACGGATGATAAGAGCTTAAGCCTCGTCATTGTTGCCGCTTTGTATCCGGAGGTCACTTTGGGAGAGTATAAGGGAATAGAAGCGGTCCGCAATGAAATTATTGTGGATGCCTACGAAGTGGACGCCGAAATCGAGGCGCTTCGAAACAGAAACAGTTCGCTGGTCACATGCGACCGCGAGGCGAAGTACGGCGATATCGTGGTCATCGATTATGAAGGATTTTTGGATGGCGTTCCTTTTGAAGGCGGAAAAGGCGAGAAGCACAGCCTGGAAATCGGCTCAAACAGCTTCATTCCCGGGTTCGAAACGCAGTGCATCGGAGCAAAAGCGGATGAAGAGCGTGAAATCAATGTTGTTTTCCCCGAAAATTACAATGCCGAGGAGCTCAGAGGCAAGGCGGCGGTGTTTAAAATCAAGGTCCACGAAGTCAGGGAAAAGCTTCTTCCCGAGCTGGACGACGAGTTTGCTAAGGATGTATCGGAATACGATACGCTGGAAGAATACAGACAGAGCATTCATGACAATATTCTAAACAGAAAGACGGAGGCCGTTAAAAACGATTTTCTGGACGCGGTGCTTTCAAAGATTGTGGACAATATGACCGTGGAACTGCCTGATGCGATGGTCGGTGAGCGCACCGAGAGGATGATCAGCGACTATGCTCAGCGCCTTTCCAATCAGGGTATGAGCCTGGATATGTACCTCGAACTGTTCAAGATTGAGCCCGCGACCTTTGAAAACTCCACACGCATCACAGCGGAAAGGCAGCTGAAAAGCGAACTTGCGCTGATGAAGATATCAGAGCTTGAAGGTATTGAGGTTACGCAGGAAGATAAAGAAGCTGAGTATGAAAAGTTGGCGAAAACCTACGGTGTTGATGCCGAATCGGTCAAAACCTTCTTTGATGAGGAAGTTTTAGCTGAGAGTATTTTGATGAACAAGACCGCTGATTTCGTTATCGAAAACGCCGTTCCCATGCCGGAACCGGAAGAAGAGGCACCGGAACAAGAGCCGAGTGGCGAGGGAAACTCCGAACCGGAAACGGACGAAGCCGAAACGAATGAGGCGGAAACTAAGCCGGAACAGGAATAACCGAAGCTAGCATAAATAAAACTAAGTATAATAAAAACAAGGAGGAGAAATGATGAGTTTAGTACCATATGTAGTAGAGCAAACCTCAAGAGGCGAGCGGTCATATGACATTTTTTCAAGGCTGCTCAACGACAGAATAGTCATGCTCTCAGAAGAAGTAAACGACACGACCGCAAGTCTGATTGTAGCCCAGCTTCTTTATCTGGAAGCTCAGGATCCGGATAAGGACATTCAGTTTTATATCAATAGCCCGGGCGGATCGGTAACAGCTGGCCTTGCGATATATGATACGATGCAGTACATTAAGGCGGATGTTTCGACGATATGTATCGGTATGGCTGCAAGCATGGGCGCTTTCCTTCTTGCGGCCGGTGCAAAAGGAAAGCGTATCGCGCTTCCCAACTCGGAGATCATGATCCATCAGCCGTCCGGCGGTGCAAAGGGCCAGGCGACGGATATCCAGATTCAGGCCGCGCGCATGGCGCAGTTGAAGGCCAAGTTGAACAGCATCCTCGCTGAAAACACGGGTAAACCGATCGAAGTAATTGAACGGGACTGTGAACGGGATTTTTTCATGACAGCCGAGGAGGCGAAGGAATACGGAGTCATTGATAAGGTTATATACAAAAGATAGCCGAACAGATGACCGTCAGCAATTAAGGCGAGCCGCTCGCCCAAAGCGGAAACTGCGGGAGCCGGCCGAAGACACCGAATAGACTTCGGCGGCGCCGCGGTTCATGGAGCAGGAGTATGGCCAAAATAGATGAGAAAAAACCCGTTAAATGTTCGTTTTGCGGGAAATCGCAAGATGAAGTAAAACGGCTCATAGCTGGGAAGAATTCTTTTATCTGTGATGAGTGCGTTTCTCTTTGCGTGGGCATATTAGATGAAGACCTTATCCTTCCAAAGTCGAAAAGCCGGGCCAAAAGCCTTGGCAGGCCCGGAAGCACTATGCCGTCAGATTTGCCGAAACCCAGTGAAATCAAAGAGTTTTTGGATTTGTACATCATCGGACAAGAAAGAGCCAAAATTGCCCTGTCCGTTGCCGTTTACAATCATTATAAGCGTATCATATACGGACAAAACGATGAAGTGGAGCTTCAAAAGAGCAATATTCTATTAATCGGGCCGACAGGCAGCGGAAAAACATTGTTCGCTCAGACGTTGTCGAAGGTCCTTCAGGTACCGTTCGCCATCGCGGACGCAACCACGCTGACCGAAGCCGGTTACGTGGGCGATGATGTGGAAAACATTCTGCTGCGGCTGCTGCAGGCGGCTGATTTTGACGTCGAACTGGCGCAAAGAGGCATTATCTATATTGATGAACTGGATAAAATCGCCAGAAAGAGTGAAAATGCATCCATAACCAGAGATGTCAGCGGAGAAGGTGTCCAGCAAGCGCTGCTGAAAATACTGGAGGGAACCGTCGCGAATGTTCCGCCCCAGGGCGGCAGGAAGCATCCGCATCAGGAATTCATTAAAATTGACACGACGAATATCCTGTTTATATGCGGCGGCGCGTTCTCGGGCATAGACAAGATCATTGAGAACCGCCTGAATAAAAAGACAATCGGCTTTGCAGCCGATATAAAGAAAAAAGAAGAAAAAGACGGGGCAATGATCCTGAACAACATTCAATCCCACGATATTTTGAAATACGGGATTATACCGGAGCTTTGCGGTAGGCTTCCGATCATAACACCTCTGAATGCTTTGAGCAGAGAAGACCTGATCAGAATCCTGACCGAACCGAAAAATTCAATCGCACGCCAATATAAGGCGCTTCTCTCTTACGACAATGTTGAGCTTGTCTTCACAAATGACGCGCTCGAACTCATCGCGGACCGAGCTCTTGAAATGGACATCGGGGCCAGAGGTTTACGAAGCATCGTTGAGAACATCATGACTCAGGTTATGTATGAAGTGCCGTCGGATAAGACGATCATAAAGGTGATTGTAAACGAACAGACGATAAAAAAAGGGAAGCTTCCGGAACTGATCAGAATGACGCCCGAAAAGCCGTTACTGGAATCGCCGGAAAAAACCGAATATGTATCGTAATTTTGAATAGAAAAAGCATGCGAGAATTCATTGAGCGCAGGCCGACGCAATCTCCGCCGAAATGATGGCGTTTCGGCGGAGATTGCGGTATTATCTGCATAAAAGAAGTTAAATACATTCAAATAACATCGGTTCCGATAAGAAAGGAGATGAGATAGATGATCGATAATAATCAAAACGAAAGAATTCCGATGCTGGCTTTACGCGGAATATCCGCTTTTCCTGATATGCTGTTGAATTTTGATGTGGAGAGACAGATTTCGGTTGCGGCGCTTGAAAAGGCCATGAACCTGGATAGAAGAATTTTTCTACTGGCCCAAAGGGACCTAAACGTCGAAGATCCGGCGATAGAGGACCTTTATGTCATCGGTACCATATGCTTTGTCAAACAGATTTTAAGAATGCCGGGCGGCGGTGTCCGTGTGATGGTTGAGGGCAAAAACAGGGCACGACTGGTAAAAGTATTATCCTCACATCCGTATTTTGATGTGGAGGTTGCAAAGATTATCGAGGTCGAGCCCTCGCGTTTGGGTGACCAGGCGGAAGCGTTAATCAGGCAGACGCAGGCTTTACTCGAACGGTATTCGGAACTGGCACCCTCCGTATCTCCGGATCTCTTGGCAAGCATTATGGATCTGGACAGTGCTGGGTATATCGCCGATTATGTTGCGCAAAACATCTATATGAAGCATAGCAAGAAACAGGAGATCCTTGATGAACCGCGGCCCATCAGGCGCATAGAGAAACTTAATAATATTTTGCTCGGTGAAATCGAGGTCCTCGAAATAGAGATGCAGCTGCGCAAAAAGACCAGTGACCGCATGATGAAAAATCAGCGGGAGCATATTTTGCGTGAGCAGATGAAGACCATACAATATGAGCTCGGACTGGGTATGAATGACGATGCCTTTTCAGACATCGATGAATACCGGGAACAGATACTGGCGTTAAAGGCGCCGCCCGATGTGGAGGAAAAGCTGCTCAAAGAGGTTTCGCGCTTATCCAAACAGTCATACGCATCCTCGGAAGCGTCGGTGATCAGAACCTATCTTGACACCTGTCTCGCTTTGCCTTGGAACAAGACTTCCAAAGAAAGGGCCGATGTCAATAAAACGAGAGCGATTCTGGACGCAGACCACTACGGACTGGAGAAGGTAAAGCAGCGCATCGTTGAGTTTGTCGCGGTAAGGCAGTTTGCCCCCGACACAAAAGGCGGGATATTATGCCTGGTAGGCCCGCCCGGAACCGGTAAGACATCCATCGGTATGAGCATCGCAAAAGCGCTCAACAGGAATCTGGCAAGGATATCGCTGGGCGGCGTCCATGATGAAGCGGAGATACGCGGACATAGAAAAACGTATGTCGGCGCGATGCCTGGCCGCATCATCGCTGCGGTAAATCAGGCCGGTACGAAAAACCCGCTGCTGCTGCTTGATGAAATCGACAAGCTCGGAAGCGATTACAGGGGAGATCCCTCGGCAGCGCTGCTCGAAGCGCTTGATCCCGAGCAGAACCATTCCTTCCGGGATCATTATCTTGAGCTGCCGTTTGACCTGTCCGACACAATATTCATCACCACAGCCAACAACAAATCAACGATCCCGCGTCCGCTGCTTGACAGAATGGAAGTCATAGAGCTTTCCAGTTACACCGACGAGGAAAAGGTTCAGATAGCCAAGAACCACCTGCTGCCGAAGCAAAAGAAAAAGCATGGCTTAAAGAGCCGCCAGTTGAGTATCAGCGATGCAACAATCCGTGATATTATCGCCGGCTACACAAGAGAATCGGGCGTCAGGATGCTGGAAAGAGAACTAGCGACGATATGCCGCAAGACAGCCTTGAAATTCATCGATGAGGGTAAAAAAAGCCTTACGGTCAAATCCTCAATGCTCGATGAGTTTCTCGGCGTAAAAAAGTACAAAAACGAAGGCCTGCGGGCATCAGACGAGGTCGGGCTGGTTCGCGGACTTGCCTGGACCAGCGTCGGCGGCGAGATTCTCGATGTCGAGGTAAATGTGATGGACGGAACCGGCAAGCTGGAACTGACCGGAAACCTCGGCGATGTAATGAAAGAATCGGCAAGAGCCGGTTTGTCCTATATCCGAAGCAGAGCCAAACAGTTAAACATCGATCCTGAGTTTTACAAAAATAAGGATATACACATTCATTTCCCGGAAGGCGCCGTGCCAAAGGACGGTCCGTCCGCCGGTATTACCGTTACGCTGGCGGTCATCTCCGCGCTGACCGGAGCACCGGTCAGACGGGATATTGCAATGACGGGTGAAATCACGCTGAGAGGCCGTATACTGCCCATAGGCGGTCTGAAAGAAAAGACAATGGCTGCGCTGCGTTCGGGAATCAAGACCGTCATCATTCCGCAAGAGAATGAGCGCGACCTGGAAGAAATTGACCCGCTGGTCAGAAATGCACTGAGTTTTATCACAACCGACCATATAGACAAGATACTCGACTGCGCGCTGGATTTGAAAGCAATACATGTAATCGGCGCTCATGAGGTTCCGATTGTTCCGGAAATCAATGAAAAACCGGAAGACAACAGACCCAGACTTCACTAGCGGCTTAATGTCCCTGAAGCCTCAATAAATCTGCCGGAAGTTATTTTTACACAGCGAGGCGGCGGATTGACGATAACGGTGTTTTCCGGAAATTTATCCGGAGGGGTTTCATGATTCAGGTGAACAAGCCACTAGAATTCAATCCCCGGCATATGATGATATGAGCTTGGAAAGGGTAGCCGGCGGCTGCCCTTTCGTATCAATACCGCGGCATGGTACCTTTGCACACACAAAGGTTTATATGCTAAACCGGTATCATCAGATAATAAGTTGGGGTGAATTCAATCGTGATCCATTATTTGATTATTTGCCGCTCGCTTACATATGCGCAAAGAACGGCAAAAGTGCTTGAACGCGCAGGCATTACGGCGATCGTTATGCGTCCTCCGATGGAAATATTCGACGAGGGCTGTACATACTGTGTTAAAGTCTCCGAAAAGCGAATATCTTCGGCGCTTATCGCCTTGAACAACGCGAACATGAGCCGGGGCAGAATATTTATGCTGAGGGATGACGGCAGCAGCAGCGAGGTGTCTTTATGATCTACCTTGACAATGCCGCAACCACGCTGCATAAGCCTCAATCGGTCGGCCATGCGATGCGTAGCGCGCTATATGAGCTTGCTTCACCCGGCAGGGGCAGCCACAGTGCCGCAATGCGGGGCGCGGAGGTGGCATTCAAGACAAGAGAAGCGATAGCCCGGCTCTTTCATCACAAGGAACCGGAAGGCATTGTGTTCTGCATGAACGCAACACATGCCCTGAACATCGCTGTTAAGGACCTGGCCAAAGCGGGAGATAGAACGGTTATATCCGGATATGAACATAATTCGGTCCTCAGACCGCTAAACGTGCTCGGCGCGTCGGTGGAAAAAGCAAGTTCCGAGCTTTTTAATCCGGCTCAGGCTGTTCTTGCGTTTGAGCGGGCATTGACGCCGGGAACAAGGCTTGCCGTCATCAACCATGTATCCAATGTCTTCGGCTACATACTGCCCGTTTTTGAAATTGCGGAAATATGTAAATTTCGGGGCATACCGTTCATCATTGACGCATCACAGTCAGCCGGCTGCCTGGATATTGATTTTGACGCTCTTGGCGCGGATTATATTGCAATGCCCGGCCACAAAGGTTTATACGGGCCCCAGGGTACGGGTATACTGTTGTGCGGTTACAATAAAAAACCGGATACGCTGATGGAGGGCGGAAGCGGAAGCGACTCCCGTTTACCGACGATGCCCGCTTATCTGCCCGACAGGCTGGAAGCGGGAACACACAACATGCCGGGTATCGCAGGCCTTTACGAGGGCGTTAATTTTATCCTTCAAAAAAAACCGGGAAACATTCTCCGGCATCAAAAAAAGCTCTTAGTCGCTCTCGCGGCGAAGCTGCGGGCCATTGATGGCGTGCAGGTCTTTGCTTCCGGGTCGGCAGAGTACCAGAGCGGCGTTTTGTCCTTTAATATAGAAGGGATGAATTCCGAATCTGCCGCCGCAAAGCTATCTGAAATGGGCATTGCGGTCCGCGCAGGTTATCACTGCTCGCCTCTGGCCCACGAAACGGCGGGTACGCTGTCATCCGGTACGGTTAGGGTAAGCTTTTCTTTGTTCAATACAATTAATGATGTAGCCTGTCTCGCGTCTGCTGTCCGGGAAGTTGCGCAAAAAAGAGAGAATTGACAAAGGCGGTATCGTGTTTTGTGTATTCATTCATCAACCCGGTTGCTTATTTCCTGTTATTGATACCCAATTAAAAATATTTTATGAACGATTGTTGTCAAGCATAGCATTTTCATATATAATTAAGAATAATTCATTTGAGACGGCACAGGCATGAAAAATCGGTATATAAGCGCGTAAAGGTCAAAGAAATGTCTTTGCCCGATCAAAGCATGGCTGTATTAGATCAGATACGCTCAGTATCACCGGACGAGATATAAAAAAACGGGAGAAGATAGGAGTCGCTGCGCAGATGAAGTTTATCGGTGAAGCCGCCACATTTGTCTGGAGCTATCTGCGGACAATCAGACCTGCCGATATACTGGACATAGCGGTTGTCGCGTTTTTGGTATATAAAATCATGACGTTTGTATCGAGAACCGGGTTGGCCAAGGTTATCAGGGGAATACTGTTTTTGATTGCGGCAATGTGGCTTTCGACCTTGCTGCAATTGAACGTTGTCAGTTTTCTGATGGGGAATACCATTGAGCTTGGTTTTCTTGCACTCATCATATTATTCCAGCCCGAATTGCGCCGTATGCTGGAACAGGTGGGCAGCAGCAATTTTTCTCAGATTTTCGGAAGATCAAACCAGACAAAAGACCTGGAATCGGCTATAATTCAAATCATACAAGCCTGCTCCGATCTGTCAAAATCAAAAACGGGCGCGCTGATCATATTTGAGCGCGAGATTAAGCTTGACGATCCGATAAAAACGGGCAGCATTCTGGATGCCAATACGAAAACAGAACTACTGAAGAACATATTTTTTCCGAAATCACCGCTTCATGACGGTGCGGTAATCATTCGTGAATCAAAAATCGTCGCGGCCGGCTGTATGCTTCCTCTTTCTGCAAATCCGAATTTAAGCCGTGAGCTTGGAATGAGACACAGGGCGGGTATAGGGATCAGCGAGGTATCCGACGCGGTAGCGGTTGTCGTTTCGGAGGAAACCGGATCGATCTCTGTTGCCGTGGAAGGCATGCTTAAACGGCATCTCGCACTCGATACATTTGAAAAGCTGCTCAGAAATGAGCTTTTGGCCGATGAGGAATCTCGGAAGGGGAAAGGGATATTTCATAAAATATCTATGGTGAAAAATAATGATAAGGAACGCCGTAACTAAAGTCACCACAAACAAGATTTTTTACGTAACCATATCCATTATTATTTCAATCTTGCTTTGGCTGTATGTTGTGAATGTGGTGAACAAAAACATCGAGGTTACCATAACCGGTATTCCTGTCGAGTATCTGGGCGAGGATGATATTTTACTTGACAGAAACCTTCTGGTCAGCGAAGATGACAGGCAGACCGTGAGTCTTACGATTCTGGGTAAAAGAAGCGTCGTTACCGGCTTAAACAGAGATAATATAAAAATCAGCGTCGATTTGACAAAAGTAAAAAACCCGGGTGTTGTCGAGCGATATTACGAAATAGCACTGCCGGAGAACATCAGCGAAAGAGATTATCAAATCAAGGCTAAATCACCGATCATCGTCACGGTGAATATTGTCAGGCTTGTCAGCGAGATCGTTCCGGTCAAGGGTACTTTTATCGGTACCGTTGAGGAAGGATATCTGCGCCAGCCTATGGAGTTTTCTCCCGATACGATCAAAGTGAGCGGGCCTGAAGCCGTTGTATCGCAAATAGCCGATGCCGAAGTAGTGATAGAACGGGAAAACCTGTCCGACACCGTCGTCACCGAGCTCGGCTTTACGCTCAGAGACAAAGCCGGAAAACCGGTAGTGATGGATGATATCACCACCGACACGGAGACGATTGAAGTTAGGCTTCCGATTCTGCAGGTAAAGGAAGTCGTTTTGACCGTTGATCTGGTTCCGGGCGGTGGTGCGGAAAAGGAGAACACGCAGGTAGACATACGCCCACCGACTATTGAACTTTCCGGCGATCCCGAGCTGCTTGAAACCATCAACACCATTTCCATCGGAACGATTGACTTGTCAAAGATTACCGACTCGTTCAGCCAGACATATCTGATTCCGATTCCGAATAATGTGGAAAATGTGTATCAGGTTACCGAAGCAAAGGTCGCGCTGGAAATTATAGGTCTTGCCACAAAGCGGATGCTCATTACGAAAATTGAGAAGATAAACCTTGCCGAGGGCTACACCGTCGCCATACCGACACAGAACCTGAGTTTGACGATACGGGGACCGGCGGAGCAGGTCGCTTTGGTTGAACCGCACAACATCAGGGTTGTTGTTGACCTCTCGGAGTTCAGCCAGTATGTCGGTCTGACTTCCATTGAGCCTGAAATATATGTGGACGGCTTTCCGCTGGTTGGCGTAATAAAGGATTATAACAAGGTAACTGTATCCATTGCAAAAGAGGTAGCCGAACCATAAGTGCGCAAATAACCCGGATGGAGAATAAAAATGAAGCAGAATGCAATTGTGAAGAAAATAATCAGGGATACGCTGGCGGAAGTTGAGGTTCAACGTTCTTCTGCTTGCGGTGAGCAATGCGCTTCATGTTCTTCCGGGTGCGGGATAAAAAAAACCCTGACGGTCACGGCAATTAATACGGCCGGAGCGAAGCCGGGCGACAAGGTTATCATCGAGTCCGGTACGGCTAAGGTTGTATTGTTGGCATTATTCGTGTATATACTACCACTGGTCATATTTCTTATGGCGTATTTTCTTGCCTCTTCATTCAAACTGTCGGAAGGCGCGTGTACCATAATCAGCGTCGGGATGTTTTTGCTCGGTTGCGGCTGCGTCGTGCTGATCAATAAAAAGTTAAGGCGTGACAGAAAGCTCCAGGTGGAGATCACATCCGTTATAACCTAAACGGAACAGGAAGTAAAACAGATATGTACGGTTATACAAGACCCTTGAAAGGTGAGCTGAAGGTAAGAGAATTTGAGCTGTTCCGGTCGGTTTACTGCGGCCTTTGCCATACACTGAAGAAAAGATACGGCTTTCCTGCCCGTTTTGCATTAAACTATGACTTCACATTCTTGACCATGCTTCTTGCTGATGATGAGTTTTCATCCCGCTGCGAATACCGCAGATGTTCCGCCTCGCCGTTTCGGAAAAGAGCCTGCGCGGTATCAAATAAAAAAAGCGAACTTGCCGCGGATTACAGCATGATTTTAGCCTATTACAAGCTGCTTGACACCATGCAGGACGAGCATTTTTTCCATAAGCTTTACATATGGCCTGTGTTAATGCTGTTTAAAGGCAGATTCAAAAAAGCCTGCGTTCGTCACAGAGCGTTTTCCGAAGAGGTCAGGTGCAGGCTGGCGGAACTGACGGAGCTTGAGCAGGAAAGATCACCGTCCGTCGACTTGGCTGCCGACAAATTTGCGCTGATTCTGGAAGCGGCGTCAAACGAAATTGAGGACAAGTCCAGAAAACTCGCAACGGGAAAGCTCCTTTACCATATCGGCAGAATCGTCTATATTCTCGATGCCTTTGACGATATCGGAGAAGATCAAAAAGCCGGAAGGTATAATCCTTTAAAAGAGCGTTACGGCGATATCAATGAGGAAGTAGTGTCCAGGCTAAGGAACACCTTGAACCATTCCGCCAGCATAGCCGCCGCCGATTTCGAGCTATTATCCGCCACCGTTTACACGGATATTCTGAAGAATATCATTTACCTCGGAATACCCAATGCCATCGAGCTTGTTTTGAAAGGGGAATGGAGGAAAACCACGAAGCGTCTGCATAATCAGCAGCACCGGTAGTATAATATGCAGCAAAAAAAACATATGATTAGGAGAAACGGATGAAAGATCCTTACAGCGTCCTTGGCGTATCGCCCAGCGCCGGTGACGATGAAATAAAAAAAGCATATAAGGAATTGGCAAAAAAGTATCATCCTGATAACTATGTCAACAATCCTTTGTCCGAGTTGGCTCAGGAGAAGATGAAGGAAGTCAATGAAGCGTATGACACGATCATGAAAGGAAGAGGCGGCGCATCTTCTTCCGGCCGGTCGTCGGGTTACGGCGGTTCCGGCCAATCGGGGAGCTATACGGGATCTTTTGCACAGGTCAGAGCAGCGATCAATGCGGGCAATCTGACACTGGCCGAAACGCTTCTGAACAATTCCTCCGATAAGAACGCCGAGTGGAACTTCTTAATGGGCAGTTTATTTTATCGCAAAGGCTGGCTCGACGAGGCAATGCGGTATTTTCAAACCGCGGTAGCAATGGATCCGACGAATATGGAGTATCGGCAGGCATTGAGCATTATGCAGGGAGGCGGCAGTTTTTACAGACCCGCAGCGTACGGGAGAGGTGCGGGTCCGGACGCGTGCAACTGCTGCGGCTCGCTGATTGCGGCCGACTGCTGCTGCGAATGTCTCGGTGGTGACCTGATCGCTTGCTGTTAGGTTTGGTGTAAAGAATGAACAGTAAAATAAAGCGTTTGACACTGACTGCGATGCTGGCGGCATTGTGTGTCGTGCTTTTGTATATTTCGGCCGTGCTGCCGACAATGCGGCTAGCGATTGTTGTAATAGCGGGTCTGCTGACCGCTGTTGCCATTCTTGAAAACGGGATGGCAGCCGGTGTTTTTTTGTATGTCGTATCCTCGGTTCTTGGCTTGCTTGTGTCTCCGCTTAAAGGAAATATTTTAGTCTATATCCTCTTTTTCGGATATTACCCGATCGTGAAGGGAATTATGGAGAGGATAAAGCTCCGGCCGGTGGAATGGGTACTGAAGATCCTTGTATTCAACGCTGCTTTGACCGCAGCCGTAATACTGTACTGGAAAGGCCTCTTAAACGGAATTCAACTGCCCGATTTGGCCATCTACCTGACCTATCTCGCCGCAAACGCCGCTTTTATACTATATGATATCGGATTTTCCGGGCTGATCGCAAGGTATCTTGTGCGATTTAAAAAGCGATGATAAACGGATTAAATAAGCAGAATAACAGGAAGAATTAAGGTATTGGACTTTTCTTCCCGAATACATAAATGATGGAGTGCCGTATGATTAACAGCATGACAGGTTACGGAAGCGCAAAAGGAAACATTGACAAGCTGGAAATGACCATCGAACTGAAAAGCGTTAACAACCGATTTTTTGATTGCTCCGTTCGAATACCCAGGCTCTATGCGTTTGCGGAAGACGCCGTAAAAACGCAGATTCAAAGTTGCGTCAACCGGGGAAAAGTCGATGTGTTCATTAACATCGACACCTCAAAATCAACTGATGTACTCATTAAACTCAACGAACCTCTGCTTGAAGCTTACCTGTCCGCCTTTACCGTCATGCATGAAAAATACGGCGTGGTGAATGATATCGGAGCAGTTGCGCTCAGCAGGCTTCCGGATATTTTTATCATCGAAAAGCCGGAAATTGATGCGGAAAAGTTTCTACAGGGGCTCGGTGAGATTCTGAGATCGGCACTCAACAGCTATAACGCCATGCGAGCGGCAGAGGGGCAAAAGCTAAGTGAATTTATTGATTCCAGGCTATGCGAAATTGAACGTATTTTAGCGGCGATTGAAGAGCGATCCCCGCAAAGTGTTGAGGATTACAGGAAAAAGCTGGAAACCAAAATGGCGGAAGTGCTGGCTAATACCACCATTGATGAGGCCAGAATACTTACTGAGGCGGCGATATTCGCCGATAAAGTTGCGATAAGCGAAGAACTCGTCAGGCTCTCCAGTCATATCGCTCAAGCACGTGCGCTCTTGCGGTCCGGCCGGGGCGTCGGCAGGAAACTCGACTTTATCGTTCAGGAGCTCAACCGAGAGGCGAATACAATAGGCTCGAAATGCAGTGATTTGAGTATAACGCATATGGTGGTGGATTTGAAAGCGGAGATTGAAAAAATTAGAGAACAGGCGCAGAATATAGAATAACAATTCCAGATAAAGCTGCGCAAATCATCGATTACGTCTGACTATTTGTGCCGCTGCATGACGGCGGCATCCGCCTTATTTTGGCGGGATGGGGGTTTTTATGAAGCTGATCAATATTGGATTTGGGAACATGGTTTTCGCCAACCGCATCATTGCAATCGTCAGCCCGGAATCAGCACCGATTAAACGCATTATCCAGGATGCGAAGGACTCCGGAAATCTGATTGACGCTACTTATGGCAGAAGAACAAGAGCTGTTATCATATGTGACAGCGGACATATTGTTTTGTCTGCCATTCAGCCGGAAACCGTCGCCAACAGGATAGGTGAGCACAGCGTCGGCGTTAGCGGCGCAGAGGACAGCAAACTGGACTGATCTGTTTTATATTTCCTTGTCTTAACCGGCGAGAACGGCAGGGATAAAGCAAAGAGGTTCAACCATCGCCGGAGAATGGATATGCAAAATGACAAGACCGGGAAAACTGTTCGTGATATCGGGGCCGTCCGGAGCCGGAAAAAGCACGGTGATCGCAAGGCTGTTAAAGCGTTTAAATACCGTGTACTTTTCCATTTCGGCGACAACAAGAGAACCGAGGCGCGGAGAGCGGGATAAAATAGATTATCTTTTTATGTCCGAAGCCGAGTTTCAAAATATGGTTAAAAACGATCAGCTGCTTGAATACGCCGAATATGTCGGTCATTATTACGGAACACCGGCGCAACCGGTTGCGGAAAAACGCAAAGCAGGTTATGATGTTATTTTAGACATTGAAAGCGCAGGAGCAAGGCAGGTCATGGAGAAGATTCCTGAAGCGATCGGTATTTTTTTGTTCCCCGGAAGCTTTAAAGTCCTTGAGGAACGACTAAGACTGCGCAGCACGGATTCCGAAGAAAAAATCAAGCAAAGGCTTATAAAAGCGCGCTCCGAATGCAGGTCTATCAAAATGTACGACTATATCATCATTAACGATAGAGTAGAGACAGCTGCGGAAGAAGCCGCGGCGATAATCACGGCTGAAAAGTGCCGAACATCCGAAAGAATCCATTTATTAAAGGAGGAATGCTGAATGCTGTATCCGTCTGTATCATCTCTGCTGGAAAAAATAAACAATAGGTATCTGCTGGTCAACGCTATCGCCAGTCGGTCAAGGACAATCGCTGCGGAAGCCGAAGAAGAAGGAGCCGTTCTTGAAAAGAAGCCCGTTTCATTGGCTATTGAGGATATTGCCGAGGGAAGATACAAAGTTAATATCAGATATAACCAACATATTTAACGGTGTTATGCCTTGTGCGGGCAGCTTATGTTGATGCGGTATATCAAACGGAGGACCCATAAATGAGTTCGGTTGCCAAAGTTGCGGTTGCTGCCACCACTTTTGCCATAGACAAGCTATATGACTATTTGGTTCCGGATGTGCTTGAAGCAAAGGCGAAACCCGGAGCCAGGGTAGTCGTACCGTTTTCCAGAGGCAACAGACGCTCTGAGGGAATGATCTTCGAACTATCCGATAAGCGTTCACTTGACTACCCTCGTGAACTTAAAAGCATTGATGAAATCGTCGATGAAGAACCGGTCTTGTCTCCTTTGCAGCTTAAGCTGGCCTTATGGATGAAGTCGCGTTTTTTTTGCACGATTTTTGACGCGGTTAAGATTATGCTTCCGGCAGGACTCTGGTTTCATAAGGACAATGTCTGCTCGATATTGGATGGGGTCGAAAAGGAGAAAGCCTATGAAGCGGCCGCCGGGGATAAAATGTCTTTGTCTATACTCGACGAGCTGTACAGAACAAATGGGAGCAAAAAGACTGAGGAACTATTCACCCTTTTCGGTGAAAAGGCGGATAAGGCGCTCAGGAAGCTTAAAAAAGCAGGTATCGTCACATATCGGATGAAACTTAGACCGATTGCGACCGGGAAAACCGTAGATTTTGCCGAGCTGATTATCCCGGCGGATGCCGCTCTGGATGAAAGTGAGAGAAAGAAGAAAAAAGCGCCGCAGCAGGCGGAGATATTGAGGCTTCTTTCCGATTTAGGCGAAGCGGATATCAAGGACATATGTTATTTCACCGGCGCGAAAACCGCCAGTATACGCGCGCTTGAAAAGGCGGGCTTTATCGCGCTGAAAAAGCGCGAGGTGTTCCGTAGGCCGGAAATACGCGACTGCGGAGAGCCGCTTATAGATAAACTGAATGAATTACAGACCCGTATATATAATGGGATTAAAAAGCATCTTGAAGCGGGCAAGGCCGAAGCGGTTTTGCTGTACGGCGTGACCGGAAGCGGCAAGACCGCAGTTTATATCAAGCTGATATCCGATGTGATAAATAAAGGACGAAAGGCGATCGTGCTCGTACCGGAAATCGCACTGACGCCTCAGCTGGTATCGACATTTACGCAGCATTTTGGGGAAACCGTCGCTGTATTGCACAGCTCCTTGACCATCGGAGAAAGATATGACGAATGGCGAAGGATAAAAAGGGGAGCGGTTGATGTTGTGGTCGGAACGCGTTCAGCCGTTTTCGCGCCGCTTGAGCATCTCGGATTATTAATCATTGACGAGGAGCAGGAACATACCTATAAGTCGGAAAACGCGCCGAGATACCATGCCAGAGACATTGCGAAATTTCTTTGTGTACATAATAACGCGCTTTTGCTTCTCGGCTCGGCAACACCGTCGGTGGAGAGCATGTACTGCGCTGAAACCGGCAGGTATTCTCTTTACAGAATGGACAGCCGGTATAATGAAATGAAACTTCCGGACGTACTCGTCGCGGATATGAAAAAGGATCTTCGCGAGGGCATCGGCGGCTCAATCGGCTCTGTTTTGCAAAATGAGTTGAAAAAGAACCTTCATTATGGCGAACAGAGTATTTTATTTATCAATAGGCGCGGCGCGAACAGCATCATTGCCTGTCCGGAATGCGGATACCAGTTTTCCTGCCCGAAATGCAGTGTTAACCTGACTTATCATTCGACGAACAAAAGGGTTATGTGTCATTATTGCGGACACTCGGAAAAAGCCGGTGATAACTGTCCGCAATGCGGCGGTTTGCTGAAATACATCGGATTCGGTACACAGAAGGTCGAAAGTGAGCTGCGTACGCTTTTTCCCGGAACCGCACTGCTGAGGATGGACGCAGATACCATATCCGCATCAAACACCCACGAATCCGTTTTATCGGATTTTAAGGAGAATAAGGTGCCGATCCTTATCGGTACGCAAATGGTGACAAAAGGTCTTAACTTTGAAAATGTAACGCTCGTCGGCGTTATATCGGCAGATCAATCCCTTTATGCCGGTGATTACCGCGCGCAGGAGAGAACTTTCAGCCTGATAACGCAGGTCGTCGGGCGTTCGGGCAGAGGGAAAAAACCCGGACGGGCGGTCATACAAACCTTTACACCGGAAAATGAAGTCATTAAGCTGGCCTCTGCGCAGGACTACGATTCATTTTACAAGCGGGAAATTATGATTCGCAGGATTCTCGGCTCACCGCCTATTGCCGAGCTGTATTGCCTGACCGCTTCGGGATTTGACGAAAAGCTTGTTTTGCTGTGCTGCTATGAGATAAAGTCCGCGCTTGAGTCGGCACTCAGAGGTCAAAATGACGCCGGCGTTCTCGGCCCGGCTCCCGCATCGGTAGTAAAGGTCAAAAACAGATACCGTTACAGGGTTTTCATCAGCTGCGGGCAAGGCCCGCGCATAAGGGCTCTGGTGGCGGGCGCTATTAAAGCTTTTAGCACGGATAAGCGGTTTCGAGGCGTAACGCTCTTTGGTGATCACAATCCAACGGATTAAATAACTGAATCTGGCGAAAAATAGAAGGACCGAACATCAATGAAAGGGAACATTACGGTATGGCTATCAGAAACATTCTGAAAAAAGGCGACAGCGGGCTTGAAAAAAAGAGCAGAGAGGTCAAGGATTTTAATCAAAGGCTTCACACACTGCTGGATGATATGCGCGAAACATTGATTGAATCGCGCGGCCTCGGTCTGGCAGCGCCCCAGGTCGGTGTGCTGCGCAGAGCAGTTCTTGTTGTGGATACTTCGGGCGAGGAGGAAAAGATCATCGAGCTGATCAATCCGGTGATTTTGGAATCCGATGGTGAGCAGGAGGGGCCGGAGGGCTGCCTGAGCGTACCGAATGTTTGGGGTATTGTAAAAAGGCCGCTTTATGTGAAGGTGTGCGCCCAGGACAGGTTCGGAAACACTTTTGAAACGGAAAGCGAGGGAATAACCGCTCGTGCCTTCTGTCATGAAATCGACCATTTAAGCGGTACTCTTTTCGTAGATATTTGTGAAAAGATTATGTCGGCCGAGGAACTTGAGCAGATGTATGCGGAAACTGAAGCAGATGAAACGGAGCAATGAATATGCGCGTTTTATTCATGGGGACGCCGGAATTTGCTGTCGCATCCCTTTGCACATTGTATGAAGCGGGTTATGATATCTGCGGTGTTTATACGCAGCCTGATAAACCGAAGAACCGCAGAATGAAGCTTACCTTCAGCCCGGTGAAAACGTATGCGCTTTCAAAGGGTCTCAAGGTATACCAGCCGAAAAACCTGAAAAGCGGGGATACGATTGAAGAGATTAAAAGCCTTAAGCCGGACATCATTGTTGTTGTCGCATACGGAAAGCTTTTACCCGAAACAATTCTCGGGCTGCCGCCACTGGGCGCCATAAATGTTCATGGTTCGCTTCTGCCCAAATACAGGGGCGCTGCGCCAATTCAGCGGGCTATTATAAACGGCGAACGTGTAACGGGCGTTGTGACCATGTTCATGGCCCCCGAAATGGATGCCGGCGATGTCATAGACCGGGCGGAGACCGACATCGGTGAAAATGAAACCTACGGTGAACTGTATCTCAGGCTGAAGGATATGGGCGCAAAACTGCTCCTGAAGACGCTTCGCGCAATCGGAAACGGCGAAGCTGCGGGCATAGCGCAAGACGAGAGTCTTGCGACATTCGCACCGCCGATCAAAAAGGAGGATGCGATCATCAACTGGGAAAAGCCGGCGGATGAAATTATTAACCTGATCAGAGGCCTGCAGCCAAAACCGGGAGCGGTTACACAATTCGCCGGTACCGGATATAAAATCCACCGTGGCGAAAAAACTAAGAACCGAACAAGCCTCATACCCGGAACGATTGTGTCATCGGGAAACAGCGGTTTGGAGGTAGCTTGCGCAGGCGGAGAAACGCTGCTGATCACCGAGCTTCAGGCCCCGGGCGGCAAACGCATGAGCGCTGCGGACTATCTGCGGGGTCACAGGATAGAAAACTAACCGGAGGTGCTGAAATATGCCTCTGACAGGCCGAGAAGCCGCCCTGAAGTCGCTGTCGGGGTTTCGCCGCAGCGAAATAAAGCCGGACAGATATCTTGATTCGCTCGTTATGCGCGGGTTGCTTCCCGATAAGGAAACGGCGCTGGCCTACAGGCTTTGCATGGGCGTTTTGCAAAACGCCAATCTGTGTGATTACTATATTAAACATTATCTTTCCTCAAGCATAAGGAAGCTTCATCCGGCAGTACTGGATATTTTGCGTCTGACTACCTATCAAATCGTTTTTTTAAGCAGGATTCCGATCCCGGCGGCAGTCAACGAAGGTGTTAAGCTTGCCAGAAAATACGGTGCCGCCTCGTTGGTCAACGCGGTATCACGCAAAATCGCGGAAAACCGGGAGAATCTGCCCGAAGTTACCGGCGATACCCCTGCCGATTATCTCTCTGTTAAATACAGCCACCCGAAAAAACTTGTCGAATATGTGATCTTAAGGCTCGGGGAAGCTGAGGCCGAACAATTTTTGTGCAAAAACAACGAAACGCCGCCGATCACAGTCAGGCGAAACGCTTTGCTTTCCTCTGAAGAGGAGTTGAAAAACGAACTGACCACCTCGGGTATCGTATTCAGGCCGCATCCTTGGATGGACGATTTCTACGATCTGCAAAACCCCGGTAATATTCAAGGGCTTCCGTTTTTTCTGAACGGACACTGCACGGTTCAGGATCCGGCGTCGGCTTTGGTTGTGTATGCGGCCGGCGTAAAAGAGAATTATACCGTACTCGATGCCTGCGCGTCGCCGGGCGGCAAGACGTTTTTGCTGGCACAGATCATGCGCAATACCGGGCATATACTGGCCTGCGATAGAAGCGAAAAAAAGATTGGTTATATCAATGACGGCTTAAAAAGACTCGGAATTCAAAATACCGAATGTGCGGTTATGGATGCGAAAGAGCAAAACAATGCGCTTGTGGGCACATTCGATGCGGTATTGTGCGACGTGCCCTGTTCCGGCATGGGCGTAATCGCAAAAAAGCCGGAGATCCGGTACAAATCACCGGAATCCATTCAAGAACTGCCTGAAATTCAATTGGCGATATTACGTAACACTGCTGACTATGTGAAAGCCGGCGGTGTGCTTGTGTACTCCACATGCACCATAATGGAAGCCGAAAATGAAAATGTCATCCGTTCTTTTCTTGGTGAAAGAAGTGATTATACGTTAGAAACATTTAGGCTGCCTGAGCCGATTTCCAACGTTCCGAACGGGTTTATGACATTATGGCCGCATTATCATAAAACCGACGGCTTTTTTATCTGTAAATTAAGAAAGACAATATGAAACAGGTACCATAATAAACAACGTTTATATAGATGGCATTAAGAGAAAGTTCGGAGGTCAACAGTGCATGACATAAAATCAATGCATCCCGAAGAGATTGCAGCGTATTTCTTATCATTCGGTGAACCGGCATACAAAGCTAAGCAGGTATTCCGGTGGCTGTCGCGGGGTGTCAGAAGCTTTGATGAAATGACCGACATCAGCGTAAAGCTTCGGGAAAAGCTGAAACAGGATTGTTTTCTGTCGGCTCCCGGTATTAAAAGAAAGCAGATATCGCAACAAGACGGCACGATAAAATATCTTTGGGAACTCAAAGACGGCAATGCAATAGAAAGCGTTTTCATGCGCTATGAGCACGGAAACACGGTTTGCGTATCCACACAGGTCGGTTGCGGCATGGGATGTGTCTTCTGCGCTTCATCCGAAGGCGGTCTTGTCCGCAATCTGGATGCGTCGGAAATTCTCGATCAAGTGATCTTTACCCAATCAGATACGGACCGGACAGTGACCAATGTTGTGCTTATGGGTATCGGTGAGCCGCTTAACAACCTGGATAACGTAATTCGCTTTCTGGCGCTAATAAACCATAAGGACGGTTTGAATATCGGGATGAGGCATATTACGCTGTCTACTTGCGGTATTGCAGAAAGAATTGACAAATTGGCCTCCTATAATTTACAATTAACTTTATCGATATCGCTTCACGCTCCTGATGATGCTACAAGAAGCCTTCTGATGCCCGTCAATAAAAACAGCGGCATAAAAAAACTGCTTGAAGCCTGCAAAAGATATGTTCAAAAGACAGGCAGGCGGATATCCTTTGAATATGCACTGATTAAAGGCGTCAATGATTCGGAATGGCAGGCAAAACTGCTTTATGAGGAAATGGCCGGCGTTTCCGGTCACATAAACCTGATAGCTTTAAATGATGTTAAAGACGCAGAATTTAAGCCCGGAAACGTGAAGAGATTTGCATCAATGCTATCAGAACTTGGCGCGAACGTGACAATAAGGCGCAGGTTGGGCGCAGATATTGACGCGGCCTGCGGACAGTTGAGGAAAAAGCTGAGATCGCCTTCAGGAAAAGAAGAAAGGAAGGTGGAGCCTTGAGATGCTGGGGTCTGACGGACAAGGGTTCGGTAAGGCAGCAAAACCAGGACACGTTTCTGACTGAGACAGTGCAGACCACCGACGGGAACGAAGTCACAATTTGTGTTGTATGCGATGGTATAGGCGGGGCCAAGGCCGGGAATGTGGCCAGCGATATTGCCTCGCACGCATTTTTACGGATTGTTAAAGACGGTATACAAAGCGGTGAACCGATACGGGAGCTTGCTGCAAGGGCTGTGCATGATGCAAATGAGCTCGTCTACAAAAAAGCGCATGAGAGCGTGCAATATAACGGTATGGGAACAACGCTTGTCGCGGCTGTTGCCGAAGAAAAGAATGCGACCATTATCAATGTCGGAGACAGCCGGTGTTACTTAGCCAATGAGTCGGGTATCATCCAGATAACAAAAGATCACTCGCTTGTTGAAGATATGATAGACAGAGGAGAGATTCTTCGGGAGGAAGCCTGGCGGCATCCGAGCAAAAATCTCATCACAAGAGCGCTGGGTACCGATTTGGTTACACGATGCGATATATTTAATCTGAGGCTTGGTGAAAAGGATTGCCTTCTTTTGTGTACGGACGGTTTAAGCAATATAGTAAATCCCCAGGAACTGCTGTTCGAGCTGGTCTACGGCGGTGAAATCGAAACAGCTGTTGCGCGAATGATGGATATAGCCCTTGGACGTTCAGCATCAGATAACGTCACTGTCGTGGTTATGGCAAAATAATGAAGAGTATCATGAAAAACGCAAAGATAGATTTCGCATATGGGAAAATTCGATTTGGCCGCCATATGAGACAGCGGTCAATTAAAGGCATAAGACAAGATTTGTGCCCAAAACATCGATTTATCATAACTATTGTGCCGCCGAAAAACGGCGGAATGGGGAGTTAGCATGGACAACAGTATGGACAAATATATCGGTAAGCTGTTCGACGGCCGATATGAGATTCTTGAAAGAATCGGGGTCGGAGGCATGGCGGTCGTGTACAAAGCACTATGCCATCGTCTGAACCGTTATGTGGCTGTGAAAATTCTGAAAGACGAACTTGCCGTCGATGAGGATTTCCGGAACCGATTTCATACCGAATCACAGGCTGTGGCCATGTTGTCACATTCCAATATCGTTGCTGTGTACGATGTCAGCAGAACAAGCGAACTGGAATACATCGTTATGGAGCTCATTGAAGGCATAACGCTCAAGCAGTACATGCAAAAGCGAGGCGTCTTAACCTGGAAGGAAGCTCTTCATTTTTCTTCCCAGATCACAAAAGCGCTCAGCCATGCCCACAGCAGGGGGATTGTGCACCGCGACATCAAGCCGCATAACATCATGATTTTAATGGACAGCAGCGTTAAGGTAGCCGATTTTGGGATCGCAAGGCTTCAATCCACACAAAATACGCTGACACAGGAGACCCTGGGCTCCGTTCACTATATATCACCCGAACAGGCGAAAGGAAGTCATGTCGACGCAAGGACAGACATTTATTCTTTGGGTGTTGTTTTATATGAAATGCTGACAGGCAGGCTTCCCTTTGAAGGCGACAGCGCGGTATCCGTCGCCATCCAGCACATAAGCTCAATCCCGCTCATGCCGAGAGAGCTCAATTCCGAGATTCCGCCGGGCCTGGAGATGATTACAATGAAGGCCATGAATCCCGATTTGAAGCAAAGGTATCAGTCGGCGGACGAATTGTTTGAAGATTTGGAAAAATTCCGAAAAAACCCCGAGATGGACTATGATTATAACGAGCTTGCTTTCATTGCGCCCGGGATTGCCGAGGAGAAGAAAAGCGAAGAATTACAGGAGTCCGAATTTATGACGGGAAGAAAAGCACGCTGGGATACCGTCAAACCTGTCTCCAGAAAAGGAGATATGGAAAAAGAGGAATACATCAGAAAGAAAAGAGGGTCAAGGCGGGTATCGACGCTGACCGGCGTTCTTCTGATTATTTTGTTTTTTGTCGGTGTATTCATCTTTCTATGGAATTATATCATCAGCGGAATGTTTGACAAACCGGAAACGCTGGATGTACCGAACTGGGTCGGCAGCAGCTTTGAGGAGGTCAGCACGAATACCGCCTATACAAGCACTTTTAACTTTATACCGTCCTGGAAGTTGAGCGACGAATATGAATTCGGGCTCATAATTAGCCAGAGCCCGACAGAAGACAGGAAGGTCGTCAAAAAAGAGGGCAAGATCGACATCTATCTGGATGTCAGCAGCGGCAGTGAAATCATTATCATGCCGAACGTTGTAAACAAGGAATACCGGCAGGCAGAAATTGAGTTAAAAGGGATGGAAATTTACCCTGTCGTCACTTTTGTGCCCTCTGATAATGTAACAGAAGGTTACATTATCAGCACGGTTCCCGAAGCGGGCGATGCATTAAAACCGGGGGATCCCGTATTGTTTACGGTCAGCGCGGGCCCGGAGATTCAATATGTCGACGTGCCGGACCTGACCGGGCGAACGGAAGCCAATGCAAGAACCTTGCTTGAAAGCATGAACCTGACGCCCGGTGATGTGAAAATGGTTGAAAGCGATGAACCGAAAGGAACGGTTGTATGGCAAAGCACCTCCGCCGGTACAGAGGTTGCAGAGCATACAAAAATCGATTTCGATTTATCCCTCGGCCCGGAACCCACGCCGGAACCCACACCGGAACCCACGCCGGAACCCACGCCGGAGGATTCGCCCGAACCGACCGATAATACTGACCCGGGCGGGCATACCGAAGATCCCACCGCCACAGAACCCGGCGGCGATGTAACAATTGCCCCGCCCTCTGTTGAAGGATGATTGAAGGTATTATTATAAAGGCCTTGAGCGGATTTTACACCACCGCAACCGATGAGGGCTTGATTGTATGCAGAGCGCGCGGGAAATTCAGGCTGGACGGTATAACGCCTTTGGTCGGTGACCGTGTTTTGATCACAACCGAAGGTAATGGCAAAGGGACGCTGATGGAAATTCTGCCGCGCAGAAACTGGTTTCTCAGACCGCCGGTGGCGAATTTGGAGATGATGGTGATCATCGCCGCCAATGCAATCCCGGTGACCGATCCCTTTTTAATCGACCGAGTCGCGGCCGTTGCCGAACTGAAAAACTGCGAGCCTATAATTTGCATAAATAAGTACGACCTTGATCCGGCGGAAGAGCTGTATGACATTTACCGTTCAGCGGGCTTTACAACGCTCAGGGTAAGCCCGGTCACAGGCTTTGGAATCAGCGGACTTGCCGCCGTCATAGCCGGAAAGATATGTGCGTTCACCGGAAATTCCGGTGTCGGGAAATCCAGTATAATCAATGCACTGGACCCCGGCATTGCGCTAGCTACTGCGGAAGTCAGCAGGAAACTTGGCAGGGGAAAGCATACGACAAGGCATATTGAAATGTACAAGCTGGATAACGGAGCGGTGATAGCCGATACACCGGGCTTTGCTTCCTTTAACGCATCAGAGGACGAGGTGTTTGACTTGCGTGCGCTGCCCGACGCATTCAGGGAGTTTTCTCCTTTTATCGGCCTTTGCCGTTTTCGTGACTGTGCGCATATAAAAGAAGAAGGCTGCGCGGTTTTACAAGCGGTAAATACCGGGGAAATCGGCATAACAAGGCACCGCAGCTATGCACTTTTATATGGGCAGGTCAAAGAAATAGAAAAAAACAAGTATAGCTAATGCTGCTGTTTTTCGCTGAATGATAAACAGTTATTGTGCGCATAGAAACGAAGCATAAGCCATATGCAATAAAAAAACGGCGGATTCTATTTCATCGGAGGTTCGGCCGTTTTTTGCGTGAAACTTTAATTGAACGGCAATCGTCTGTTAAGTAAAAATATACTGGTTTTGTGGAGACGAATATGAAAGTTTTACCCGTAAAACATGTTCCAATGCCAGGTTATCCGGATAAATATACGGTCGATACGGACAGCTTGCTGCTGAGCTATAGGCCGAAACGCTGGAATTTTCATCCGGTGGTAAAAGGCGCATTGACCGCTGTTATCGCATTAGGTCTTTCCGCCTGTTCTGCGCATAGCTACAAAATACCGCTGTTTGAACATGGCAAGGGCACCGGGTCCCTCGGCTGTGATTCGGTCGCATCGCCTCAGTTCCTGTCCGAAGAGGAGGCGCGGGAGGTAATCCGATCGGAGCTTGAGTCTGCAGGTCTTGACTTCGATTCCGGCAGGACATTAAATAACGCGTATATTCCTGTAAAAAAGGAAAATCGGAGATGGTATGATACGGCAAAGGGGACGCTTGAAACGGATGCGACGACAGTCGATAAAATTGGAATCGAGTTCGTATCTTCGCAAGATTTTGAAGACTGGGACATCCTCCTGCCTGCGGGTTCCGTTAAAACCTATCATCTGCGTTATGCGGCCGATCGGTTGCTGAATAACGAAAAACTTGCTGTTTTTTATGATCCGGTCGAATACACTTCGCTGCGGCCCGAGGAATCTGAGGTCAGGGAAGCCAAAGAGAAGGCCTGTGAACAGCTCAAAGAACAGGTAAGGGATTTTATAGAGTGGCTCGGCGCGCAGGGTATTATATAATGCCTGCGCGGATTTGCGGCGTGTATCCGCAAATCCATGCAGGCAGACAATCCATGCATCTGACAAATGCGTTTCGCAAACGTGTTTGTCCCACAGAACAAATGTGTTTGTCCAACAGAACAAATGTGTTTGTTCTGTGGACATTATATAATCGGGGGAGGCGTTGAACATGGAAATTCAACCGGTACATCATCATCCGAGACCGCGATATCCGGACAAATACGATGCACAAACGAAAGAACTGCTTTTGTACTGCAGGCCGAAGCGCTGGCTGAGCTCTCCGGCTAAAAGCGGCATACTGGCCTTCACCCTTGCGCTGGGTTTGTCGGGTTGTTCCGCTCGGCAAAACACGGCGGAGACATCGCTTTCTCCGACTGTGACACTCTCCGTCTCAAGCAGTCCCGAATCAATGGTTACTGCCGGACTGCCCGCTTTGTCGCCGCTTGAGCTGATTGCGGGCATAAATATCCCTTTATTTAACGGCGGAGAGGGAACAGGAACAATTGGCTGCGTTTCAATCACGGCTCCGCAGTTTTTATCGGAAGAGGAAGCGTATGTGATCATTAAAGCGGAGCTTTCAAAAGTCGGTATCGGTGTAACCGAAGGCTTAAAAATGGACAACGCTCTGCTGCCCGCTAAAGGCAAAGCGGATGCTGAAGGCGTTATTCGGTTTGATACGGTTTCCGGCACGCTGAAAACCGACTCGGCTGTAGACCTGAGTACCGGAATCGAGTTTTTGTCTATCGAGGATTACAGCGCGTGGGATCTTTTTGAACAAACAGGTCTTTCAATTTCTGAGTATGATTTTCGCGCCGCCGCAGAAAAATTGACCGAAAACGAAGGCCTTGCCGTCTTTTACGATCCTGCAGTGACCGTCATGCCGGATCTGGATATCGACGAAAGCCTCAGCGAAGATGAGCAGAGAGAGATCTTCCGGCAAAGGATTGAAGAGGCTGAAACCGCATCAAAGGCCGAGTCGATTGAACGGCTCAAAGCCCAGGTGCAGGGTTTTCTCGAATGGCTTCAGGCTCAAGGCGTGATATAGAACCGGAGGGGTGGCAAAAATGCACTTTACGCTTCATTTGACACAAGAGTGCAATCTGCGCTGTCGTTATTGCTATGTCAGGCAAGGACGCGCCGAAATGAGTCTTGAGACCGCGAAAAAGATTGTGGATCTTGCGGGCGAAACGGCGAAAAAAGCCGGGATCATCTTTTTCGGCGGCGAACCCCTGCTCAAGCGGCAGCTGATAGCCGACACAGTTATCTATGCGCGCGAAGCGTCAAAACAAAACGGCTGCAAATATTTCTTCAAGATCACCACAAACGGCCTTTTGCTGGACGACGCGTTTCTCGAATTTGCCGAAAAGGAAAGTGTTTTTATCGCCCTGTCCGTTGATGGCACGCAAAAAGCCCATGACAGCCACAGAATCGATGCATCTGGCCATGGGACCTATGAACAGGTATGCAAAGCGGCAAAAAAGCTTCTGGCCGTAAAACCCTATGCGCCATGTTTGATGACAGTCAATCCGGACACGCTTTGCGATTATGCAAAATCGGTCGAAGCTATGTTTCAGCTGGGTTTTTCCTATGTGATATGCTCGCTTAATTACGCCGCGGACTGGACAAAGGCCGATATGCGTACCCTTAAACATCAGTACGAGGCGCTGTCCGATCTGTATTACCGAAAAACGAAAGCCGAGGACAAATTCTATTTCAGCCCGTTTGAGGTAAAAATCAGCAGCCATATCAACAACAAAACCTACTGTCATGAACGCTGTGAACTTGGCTTAAAGCAGCTGTCCGTCTCACCGGACGGGAAACTGTACCCCTGCGTACAATTTGTGGGTGACGATAACTTTTGCGTCGGAAACATATCTGACGGAATTGACCAACTGGCCAGAGAAAGGCTGTACAGGTTAAACGAAAAGGAAAAACCCGGCTGCGAGAATTGTGCGATAAAAACGCGCTGCAACCATTACTGCGGTTGCTTAAACCGGCAGGCGACCGGCAGCATCGGCGAGGTTTCGCCGGTCTTATGCGCGCATGAAAGAATCGTCCTTCCGATTGCGGACAAGCTGGCCGCCAGGCTGTACAAAGAACGAAGCGGGCTGTTTATTCAAAAGCATTATAACGAATTTTATCCGCTTGTGTCGCTGGCTGAGGATAAAGCAGCACGCTTCAGAACATAAAGGAGCAAAAATGAGAGAATCGGTTTTATGGTATCACGGATCTCCGTTTATGCTGACATCGCTCCGGGAGGGAAGCACGGTTACACGCAACAGGGATCTGGCAAGAGTATTTTCTCATAAACCGCTTTGCGTTTTGATGGAAGACGACGGACGCCTCCGGCACAACGGAAGCGCCGGAGGTTACTTATATGTTGTCGATGAAGCCATCGGTGACCGGGATGTTTATCCGCATCCGGCGACGACAATGGACAAGGAGCTCGAATGGCTGACAAAAAGGGAATTGCGGGTCAAACTGATCGGGCAAACAGACGTCAGAGACGAAGAGCGGCTCAGCGAAAATGAAATCAGGGCTCTTATTCGCACTTATGATCAGACGCAATAAAGGCTGTACGGCAGCTTACGATTCATTATACCGCACAGCCTTAATTCTATTTTTTGAAGCTGTCTTTAAGTGCGACACTGCGGTTGAAGACCGGAGCACCGGGCTTTGAATCTTTGTTGTCCACGCAAAAATAGCCGAGGCGCAGGAATTGGTAAGAGGCCGGATATGCCGCGTTTTGGAGGCTTTTTTCGACCTTGCAGTTTTTCAACGTCGTCAGAGAATTGGGATTTATCAGTTCAAGGAAATTCTTTTCCGCCGAGTCGGGATCGGGGTCGGTGAACAGGTTTTCATAAACGCGAACCTCGGCGTTAACAGCCGTTGCGTCATCCACCCAGTGAATTGTGCCCCTTATCTTTCTGCCGTCTGACGCGTTACCGCCCCGTGACTCCGGATCGTACTCGGCAAGAACCTCTGTTACATTACCGTTTTCGTCCTTCACCGCGCCCAGGCATTTGACAATATAAGCGGATTTCAGCCTTACCTCATTACCGGGGTACAGGCGATTATATTTTTTCGGGGGCTCTTCTTCAAAGTCGTCGGCCTCAATCCAGAGGTTTTTGGAAAAAGTGACCTCTCTGAAGCCGGCATCGGGATTTTCGGGGTTGTTTTCTACCGGAAAGACCTCCGAAAAACCGTCCGGATAGTTTGTAATCGTCAGCTTAACAGGGCGCAGGACCGCCATGGCGCGCTGTGCGGTGCCATTGAGATCCTCACGCAGGCAATGCTCCAAGAAGGCAAAATCGACGATACTTGCGGCCTTCGAGACGCCGTTGCGTTCGGAAAAATTCCGGATTGCGGCAGGCGTGTAGCCCCTTCTGCGCAAACCGCAGATGGTCGGCATGCGCGGATCGTCCCAGCCGCTGACCAGCCCGTCCTCCACCAGTCGGCGGAGCTTGCGTTTGCTCATCACCGTATAATTGATATTCAGGCGGGAAAACTCTATCTGGCGCGGCTTCACCGGATAATCGATGTTTTGGATCACCCAGTCGTACAATGGCCGGTGATCTTCGTATTCCAGGCTGCACAGCGAATGCGTTATGCCCTCGAGCGCGTCCTGAATCGGATGCGCGAAATCGTACATCGGGTAAATGCACCATTGGTCGCCCGTGCGATGATGGGAGAAATACTTGATTCTGTATAGTACGGGATCGCGCATATTGAAGTTCCCGGAAGCCAGGTCGATTTTCGCCCGCAGCGTCATCGCGCCCTCCGGGAATTCCCCGGCCCGCATTCTTGAAAACAAGCTCAGGTTTTCTTCGACAGGACGGTCACGGTACGGGCTGACGGCCGGATTTGTAAGATCACCGCGGTATGTTTTAAATTCCTCGGGGCTGAGCTTACAGATGTAAGCGAGTCCGTTTTTTATCAAACCGACAGCAAACGCATAGGTCTGCTCAAAATAATCCGAGCCGTAGAAAAACCGGTCGTTCCAATCGTAGCCGAGCCATCGGATATCCTCCATGATGGCGTCAACATATTCGCTGTCTTCCTTAACGGGATTCGTATCATCCATTCGAAGATTGCAGAGGCCATTATATTTCCGGGCCATTCCGAAATCGATGAAAATGGCTTTCGCATGCCCGATATGCAAATAACCGTTGGGTTCGGGCGGAAACCGGGTGTGCACCTGCATTCCGTGAAAACGCCCGCCTTCGGCTAAATCTTCTTCAATGGCAAGTTCGATAAAATTCTTGCCGCTATTCATATCCATTCTCATCAGCTCCGTTTTCTTTGTGTTTCATGCGTATCCGGCATGTTTTCATGCACTGCACGCTTTTCTCGTGAATAACGGTATTATATACGATAATCATCGAAAAGAAAACAATTTACTTTATCGTTTATATTTTGTATAATTCATGTAAAGGACGGTGACGTGTTTGATGTTTGATTATGATATAGTGGTCGTGGGCGGTGGCCCGGCGGGTATTTCGGCTGCTATCAATTTGGCTGCAAAGGGGAAATCCGCTGCGATATGTTCAAACAATTATGCGGAAAGCGCTCTTTACAAAGCAAAGCGCGTGGATAATTATCCCGGGCTGCCTGGTATTTCCGGCGCTCAGCTTCTGGACGGCATGGCCCGGCAGGTGCAATCTTTTGATGTAAAAACAATCAGGTCACAGGTACTCAGCGTAGCAGAGATTGGAGACGGATTTTATATCAGCGCGGGAAGCGAGGTTTTTTCGGTAAAAGCCGTCATTCTTGCAACAGGCGTTGTGCAAACCGCTTTCTATCCGGGCGAAACTCAATATTTAGGGCGCGGTGTCAGCTATTGCGCCACCTGCGACGGTATGCTGTACCGCGGCAGGAAAACGGCGGTAATTGGCCTGAGAAACGACGCTGTGGAGGAGGCAAATCAGCTTTTGGAAATCGGCTGCGAGGTAGTGCTGATCATGCCAAACGATCCTCCCGAGGGAATAAAGCCCGGTGTAGAATTTCTAAGAGGAAGGAAGTTTGCATTCAGTGGCGATGAGGTGCTCAGGACACTGACAGTGGACGACGAAAACATACCCGTTGACGGTGTTTTTATTGTACGCGCCTCCGTTGCACCCGACCTTTTAATGCCCGAGCTGTCTGTTAAGGACGGGTATATCGTCGTAAACGAAAAAATGGAAACGAACATCGCAGGCGTTTTTGCCGCGGGTGACTGTACGGGCAGACCCTATCAGATTTCCAAGGCATCAGGGCAGGGTCAGGTAGCGGCCTTTTCGGCGGCATCCTATATTGAAAGAAAGTAACATAACAGCGGTAACTCAGCGAAATAGAAAAGAAGGCTGAGCGGTTATCTATGAAAGGCGGTATATATAATGGCACAGATCGTGAATTTAACGCAGAAAACATTTGATGAAACAATCAAAACCGGAACGGTATTGGTGGATTTTTGGGCAGACTGGTGCGGACCGTGCAGAATGCTTGCGCCGGTGCTCGACGAGCTGTCTGAAAAACTGGGAGACAAAGCGGTTTTCGCCAAAGTCAATGTTGATGAAGAGCGCGAGCTTGCCCAGCGTTTCGGCGTTTCGAGCATTCCGACTGTTATCGTTTTCAAAAACGGCGTAAAAAAAGCCGATGCGATCGGCGTAAAACCGGCGCGTGCCTATGAGCAGATGATAACAGACTGATGAAAAAAGGCCTGATCCATTTATACTGCGGCGAGGGGAAAGGCAAAACCAGCGCGGCGCTCGGTCTTGCCTTACGCGCCGCCGGGCGCGGCCTGAACGTCGTGATTTTGCGCCTGATGAAGGACTGCGACAGCGGAGAACTAAATAGCCTTCGGAAACTTAAGTCCGTTATCATTTTACCCGTCCCGGAAAAGCTGAAGTTTGTTTTCCAAATGACATCGGAGGAAAAGGCGTTATACCGCGAGCTGGTGCTTGAGCTTTTAAAGCAAGCCGAAGCGTACGTTAAAAACAATCAGGCGGATGTGCTGATCATTGATGAAGCCTGTTCGGCGGTAACAACCGGCATACTTGAACTTGGCGAACTGATCGAATTTCTAAGAAACAAAAAAGACGAGCTTGAGGTTGTTTTGACCGGCAGAAATCCGCCGGACGAGTTGGTCGGACTTGCCGACTATGTTTCGGAAATCCGTAAGGTAAAGCATCCGTATGATCGGGATATCGGGCCGAGAAAAGGGATAGAATGGTAATAATTGGCCATACAATTAAGTGATCATTGCGTTGCTTTCACAGGTTTTTTAAACACCGCCGGGTCTTGACAACCATAGGCGAATGGATTATCATTTACAAAATGTCAAAAGCGAAGACGGGGATAAGTAAGCATACGCTTGAAACACAGAAAGAAAACGGATGATGCAAGTTTTCATGAAAGCGTGCCCAAGTCGCCCCTGAGCCCCGGCAAAAAAGGGATTTACCTGAGTAGACGCCGGCGGGGTTCTCCCGTTACAGGGAAAGACAGGCTTCCGGTTAAATATGCCGGACTGTCGCTGAGTGCGAATTTTCGAATTCAGGTGGTAACACGGACAATTGTTCGCCCTGAGCTTTTTGCTCAGGGCGCGTTTTATCTTGTACGCAATGTTGAAAGGAATGGAATGAATGAAGGAACTGCCAAAGATATACGATCCGAAAGAAGTTGAAGACAAGATTTACGCCATGTGGTTGAAGGGCGGTTATTTTAAGGGCGAAATCGATCATGACAAAGAGCCGTTTACGATCGTGATTCCACCGCCCAATGTGACCTCTCAGCTTCATATCGGACATGCGTGCGACAACACACTGCAGGATATTCTAATCCGATATAAAAGAATGCAGGGCTTTTCGGCGCTCTGGGTACCGGGAACGGATCATGCGGGGATCGCTACACAGATCAAGGTTGAGGAAAAGCTCAGAGAAGAGGGCTTGACGCGCCATGATTTGGGGCGTGAAAAGTTTGTGGAGCGGGTCTGGGACTGGAAAAACAAATACGGCAGTGTTATTATCAACCAATTAAAAAAGCTGGGATCATCCTGCGACTGGGACAGGGAACGGTTCACAATGGACGAGGGTTGCTCAAAAGCGGTCCGTGAGGTGTTCGTAAGGCTTTATGAAAAAGATCTTATTTATAAAGGCAGCAAAATCGTTAATTGGTGCCCCAACTGCGTCACGGCATTGTCTGATGTAGAAGTCGAAAGGGAAGAGCAGCACAGCCATCTGTGGCATATCCGATATCCCTTCAAGGATTCGAATGACTATATCATTGTTGCTACCACAAGGCCGGAAACCATGCTGGGCGATACCGCGGTAGCTGTTAACCCGGAGGATGAGCGGTACAGGCACCTGATCGGCAAAACACTGATTCTTCCGCTTGTCAACCGGGAAATTCCGTTGATCGCAGACGAATATGTCGACCCCGATTTCGGAACCGGCGTAGTTAAAATAACACCGGCTCATGATCCAAACGACTTTGAAGTCGGGCTCAGGCACGGCCTTGAAATAATCAGAGTTTTAGACGACAATGCCATCATCAATGAACACGGCGGCGATTATAAGGATCTTGACAGGGACAAGGCAAGAAAAGCAATTGTCAAAGACCTGGAAGAAAAAGAGTTCTTGGATAAGGCGGAGGAATACACCCACAATGTCGGCATCTGCTACCGGTGCGGCGATAATGTCGAGCCGATTGTATCTGCCCAGTGGTTTGTGAAGATGGAGCCTCTTGCCGTAAATGCGATTAAAGCCGTAAAAGAAGGGGATATCCGTTTTGTTCCCGAGCGTTTTTCAAAGATTTATATCAATTGGATGGAAAACATTCATGATTGGTGCATTTCCCGCCAGCTCTGGTGGGGCCATCAGATTCCGGCATGGTACTGTCAGGATTGCTCACACATCAATGTTTCACGTAACACGCCGGAAAAATGTGAAAACTGTGGCGGCACTGACTTAAAGCAGGAAGAGGATGTGCTGGACACCTGGTTTTCCTCAGCGCTCTGGCCGTTTTCAACCCTCGGCTGGCCCGAGGAGACACCGGAGCTATCGTATTTTTACCCCACCAGCGTTTTGGTGACAGCCTATGACATCATTTTCTTCTGGGTAGCCAGAATGATTTTCTCCGGATTGGAGCATATGGGACAAAAGCCGTTCCATACGGTGTTTATACACGGTCTGGTCAGGGATGCCGAGGGCAGAAAAATGTCGAAATCCCTTGGCAATGGCGTCGACCCCCTGAAAATGATCGATGAATACGGCGCTGACGCGCTCAGGTTGAATATGGTATCGGGAATCAGCCCCGGCAATGATATGCGCTTTTTGATCACGCGCTGCGAATCCTTCCGTAATTTCGCTAACAAGCTTTGGAATGCCGCGCGCTTTGTTTTAATGAATCTGGAAATCGAAGACACCACGCTTTCGGAAACACTGGAAACGGAGGACAAGTGGATTTTATCCGAATTGAACACGCTAATCGGGGAAGTTACGGAGAACATTGACAATTATGAATTGGGCGTTGCAGTCGGAAAAATATATGATTTTATCTGGGACAGCTTTTGTGACTGGTATATCGAGCTGACCAAGGCAAGGCTTCAAAGCGAGGATAAATCGGCCAGTATCCGTGTGCAAAAGGTCCTCGCATATGTGCTGGGCGAGACGCTTAAACTGCTGCATCCGTTCATGCCGTTTATTACCGAGGAAATATGGCAGAGCCTTCCCAATATAAGCAAAGCGCTGATGGTTGAGCGCTGGCCGGAGGTTTCTCCGGCGCATCATTTTCCGGTCGAGGAGCAAAATATGGTCTCGGTCATGAACGTCATCAAGGCCGTGCGTGCACTGCGTGCGGAAAAGAATGTACCGCCCTCGAGGAAAACAAAGCTGATTATATTGACAGAAAAAGGCGATATATTTATGCGCGGAGAAGCGTTTTTGAAGCGCCTTGCATATGCAAATGAGCTCGTGATTACGGATAAATCGCCTGACCGTATAACGGAAATGGCCGGAGCGGTTACGGAGGAAGCAAGGTTATTCATACCGATGTCGGAACTGGTTGATATCGGAAAGGAGCTTGAACGCATTGCGCGCGAACTAAAAAAGGCGCAGGCCGAACATGGAAAACTCAGCGCAAAGCTAAGTAATCCGGGTTTTATCGCAAAAGCGCCCGAACAGATTGTTGCAGCCGAGAGGGAGAAAGCATCAAAGCTTTTGTCGCTGATGGAGAACCTGAAAGAAAGCGCCTCTCAGCTTGAAAAATGGCAAATCGATAAATAACGGTGCTGCCGGACCGCCCGGAAATCGGGCGGTCCGGCTTTTTCGGATTCATATAAAGCGCTTGTTTTTTCCTGGGGCAACACCACACGCTTTAAGCTTCCGCTGCTGTGCGGTGTTGCCCTTAGATAGGTAGCGTTTATTATGTTTAAAGCCGACGGCGCTCAACTGTTTCAGTTGCAATAAATGGTTGCAATCGGAAAGTAAATACCATAGAATATAGACAGCCGGCCGGCGCATTCGGACGATTTGCTTTATGCGATGGAAAACGACAAATTAAGCAATATATACCATGTATAATTGTCGCATTATTGGGACAACCTACTCAACGGCGTTTTTCTTACTGAGATTTCTCTGTGAGAAAGCAGCGGGAAAAATATCAAGAAAAAAACGCTGGGCAGTGCTTGAATGCTGCACACGGGCTCGGGGGTTTACATGGTCATAAACGGTGAGTTTAAAAACGGAAAACTGACGGTTTTTCTTAAAGGCGATCTGGACCATCACGCGGCGCGGGAAGCAATGCGGGAGCTGACCTTAAAAATCGATACACATCTGCCGCGCAGCTGCGTTCTGGACTTGAAGAATTTGAGGTTTATGGACAGCTCCGGTATAGCGCTGATCCTGAAAACCGATAAGCGCATGAAGGAGCTTGAAGGAAAGTTTTGTGTGGTTAATGTACCGCCGCAGCCAAAACGCGTACTTAACGCTTCCGGAATTTCACGCATCATCGACATACGGGAGGCAGGAATATGAAAGTAACGAATTACATAAAAATCGAATTTCCTTCTCGGTCTGCAAACGAAGCCTTATCAAGGAATGTTGCCGCATGCTTTGCAGCGCAGCTGGACCCAACGCTTGAAGAACTGGGCGATATTAAAACCGCCGTCAGTGAAGCGGTTACAAACAGCATCGTGCACGCCTACCCGAATGATGTCGGCAGGATATGTATGAAATGCAGGCTTTTTGAGGACAGGAGTATCGAAATATCCATACGCGACTGGGGAAAGGGCATAGCTGATGTCGAAAAAGCGATGGAGCCGCTCTTCACCACGGGGGACGACGACCGTTCAGGAATGGGGTTTTCGATTATGGAAAGCTTTATGGATCATCTGAAGGTTAAATCACAGGAAAACAAAGGTACAACTGTGACAATGAAAAAGAAAATCGAGCGCAAAAACCTGAGTTAACTTGAAACGCCTCTTCGCTGCGGAATGAGGGATTAGCTTGACGAAGAGTTACGGCTTTGAGCTGCTTGAAGCTGCACAGCAGGGAGACAAGGAAGCAGCCGAACAGCTGATCATTGAAAATACGGGCTTGATCTGGAGTATCGCAAGGCGGTACTTCGGCAGAGGCGTGGACGGAGACGACCTGTATCAGCTTGGATGCGTAGGTTTTCTTAAAGCGATACAAGGCTTCGACGCCTCTTACGGCACGCGCTTTTCCACCTATGCCGTACCGAAGATATCCGGTGAGATCAGGCGTTTTTTGCGTGACGACGGCAGCATAAAGGTCAGCCGGGGACTCAAGGAACGCTCGCATATCATCAAAGTGGCGAGAGACACGCTGGAGCAGGCTTTAGGTAGGGAGCCTGTGGTTTCGGAAATAGCAGCGGAAACGGGACTGACCATTGAAGAAATTGCCGTTGCGGAAAATGCGACAGCCGCAACGGACTCTTTGCAGCGGGATACCCAGGAGGACGGGTTAACGCTGGAAAGCGTACTCGGTGACTTTACGCAGGAAGAAAAGCTGATTGAATATGTTGCGCTCAAAGAAGCGCTGGGTGCGCTTCCGGAAAAAGAGCAGGCGGTGATCAGGCTCAGGTTTTACAGGGGCATGACGCAAGAAAGCGCCGCTAAGGTGCTGAAGGTCTCTCAGGTTCAGATATCCAGACTTGAACGGAAGGCTGTGGAACAACTGAGGGCTCTGCTCAAGTAAAATATGATCCTTGTCAATAATAAAATAAAGGTGTATAATGTAACATAACGGCATCATACATCTTTATTTTCATTTAGCGGGACAGCCCGGAGGATTTATACAATTCTTCTTTAAAATGCAGAACAGTATTACATAGATAAAAGAATAACGCGCCTGTCCGGAGCCGTTTTAACGGACGGATTCGGACAGGCGTTTATTGTTGATAAAAACGGCTTGGCCGTTTTAAGGAGATTTATATGACGCAGGAGGAACTGATCGGAAGATTTATCAAAGCGCGCCGTGAAGCAATCGGGCTCGCCTTTTCCGACTTGAATACGGAACAGAAAAAAGCGGTCATGGCAACGGAAGGGCCTTTGCTGCTGCTGGCCGGTGCCGGCAGCGGAAAAACGACGGTCATCATCAATAGAATCGTCAATCTGCTTAAATTCGGCAGAGCGTCCGATACGGACGAGATGCCCCCGGGTGTGGACGAACTGAAGCTGAGCATGCTTGAAGATTATTTGAAAGCGCCCGCAAAGGACAAAGCGGCGAGTATTTTACCGCTGTGTGCGCTGGACCCTGTTGAGCCCTGGCGGGTTATAGCGATCACCTTTACGAACAAGGCAGCCGATGAACTTAAATTAAGGCTTGAAGCGATGCTCGGCGCAAGCGCACTGGATATATGGGCCTCAACCTTCCATTCCGCCTGTGTGCGTATTTTGCGTAAAGACATCGAAAGATTGGGTTCCTATTCTGCACGGTTCACCATTTACGATACCTCTGATTGCCTTTCGCTCATCAAACGCATCATACGGGACATGGGATTGGATGAAAAAAACATCCCGCCGAGAATGGTGACGAGCTATATCAGCTCGCTGAAAGACGATATGGTTTCCGCCCGTGAATTTCTCGGTAACGCCGAAAATATTAACGATATCAGAAAAAAGCAGATCGGTGATATTTATATGGAGTACCAAAAACGTCTGCTTGAAGCAAATGCGCTCGACTTCGACGACCTGATCCTTTTGACGGTACGGCTGCTGAGCGAACACGAAAATGTCCGCGCCTTTTATCAAAACAAATTCAAATATGTTCTGGTTGATGAATATCAGGACACGAACATGCTGCAATACAAGCTGGTTAGCCTGCTTGCAGGGAAACATAACAACATCTGCGTTGTCGGCGACGATGATCAGGGGATATACCGTTTTCGAGGCGCAAGCATCGAAAACATATTAAGCTTTGAAGATCAATATAAAAACTCGCGCGTCATCAGACTGGAGCAGAACTACCGTTCCACCGGAAACATTTTGGAGGCGGCCAATGCCGTTATTTCAAGAAATGTCGGGAGAAAGGGAAAGGAGCTCTGGACCAAAAACGACAAAGGCGAGCCGATCACTTTGTACAAGGCGGGCGATGAAGCCGATGAGGCTCAGTATGTGGCGGCCCGGATTCTGGAAGGATATAAAAAAGGCGAAAGATGGAGTGATTTTGCGGTATTGTACCGGATGAACGTGCAGTCCAACCAACTGGAATACGCGTTCAAGAGAAACGGGATTCCATACAGGGTTTTCGGCGGCATGAAATTCTTTGACCGGGCCGAAATCAAGGATATGCTTGCCTATCTCTGCGTTATCAATAATTCAAACGATAGCCTTCGTCTGCTTCGGATTATCAACAATCCGCCCCGGAAAATCGGCGCAAAAACCATCGATTTAGTAACAATGATTTCTGACGCTGAAGGGCTGACGGTATATGAGGTTTTAAGATGCGCCGCCCAATACCCTGAGTTGAGGAGCGCTGCGCCAAAGCTTTTACAGTTTGTCGATCTGATTGAGGATATAAAAGCGCATCAATCGGAAAACCTGGACGAGCTGTACGATTACCTGTTGACAAAAAGCGGCTATAAAAAAATGCTGGAAGAAAAGGAAACGCAGGATAACACCACGCGTTTGGAAAACATAAAAGAACTTAAATCCAACATCGTAACTTTTATGAACGAAAACGAGGAAGGAACGCTTTCCGGGTTTCTGGATGAAATCGCACTGTATACGGATATTGAACAGTACGATGCCGAAGCGGACAGTGTCGTTATGATGACAATGCACAGCGCAAAGGGCTTGGAATTTCCAACGGTATTTATCGTCGGAGCCGAAGAGGGAATCTTTCCGGGCACGCGTTCCATCGGGGATCCCGAGGAATTGGAAGAAGAGCGCAGATTGTGTTATGTCGCAATAACAAGGGCCAAGAAAAAGCTCTATCTGACCGCCGCTTTTCGGCGCATGCTCTTCGGCCGTACATCATCAAACCTCCCCTCGCGCTTTATAGGGGAGATACCGGAAAATCTGATAGAAACGTATCGAGAAGAAAAACCGTTTTCCCGCGGCGGGGTAAGGCTCAAAACCGAGCCTGCAAAAAAACGAAATATGTCCGCAAAGGAATTACCCAAACCGTCTCTTACGGTATTTCGCGTGGGGGAGAAAGTCAGGCACACAGCGTTCGGAAATGGCTTCATCCTTTCCGTTTCCCCGATGGGCGGGGACGCGCTGCTGGAGGTCGTTTTTGATGAAGTGGGGACAAAAAGGCTGATGAACAACGCAGTGTCTCAGTTTATGACAAAAAAATAGGAAAATGAATCGGGATTTATGAAGAAAAAAAACAAAATAGGCGATCTGGCTATCCTTGCGGCGGCTATTATCTGGGGAAGCTCCTTTATTATCATGAAGGATACGCTGTCCTCTGTTCCGACCTTTTATCTGCTGGCGATCAGGTTTATTCCGGCTTCGGTGATTCTGGCTTTGATTGGTATCAGAGAACTTCGAAGAATAAACTTAACTTACATAAAATACGGCGTAATCTCCGGTCTTCTTTTGATTATGGCTTATGTTCTGCAGACCCTCGGGCTCAATGCGACAACGCCCGGAAAAAACGCTTTTTTGACGACGGTATACTGTATTATCGTTCCGTTTTTGTACTGGTTGTTTACGAAGCGAAAGCCGGATAAGCACAACGTAATTGCCGCTTGGTTGAGCCTGATCGGTATTGGGCTCATCTCGCTCGACAGGGACCTCAGCATGAATTACGGCGATATTTTGACACTTTTCGGCGGATTTTTCTTCGCCTGCCATATTGTCGCACTGGCCAAGGCGACAAAAGAGTGCGGCGTACTGCTTCTGACAATGATCCAGTTTATTACCGCGGGGATTGTCGCTCTTATCGGCGGCATGATCTTTGAAACATTTCCGACCGCTATCCCGGCGAGTGCCGTTACGGGATTACTGTATCTTTCAGTTATGGCGACTGCTCTATGTTTACTGCTCCAGTCAATCGGGCAAAAGTATACGCACCCGTCTTCCGCGGCCGTATTGCTTACGCTGGAATCCGTGTTCGGGGCCGCGCTATCTGTGCTTTTGGGAAGAGACAAGCCCAGTGTGCGTCTTTTCGCGGGCTTTACCGTTATGTTTATTTCCGTACTCATAACGGAAACAAAACTGAGTTTTCTAAAAAAGAAGAATAAAATTTAAGAAACGGCTAAACAACAGTAACACTTTTCCGTCTCCTGCGTATAATGCTAATGACGATAAAATGTCCATTTTCCGCCTTCGGGCGTCGGCATTTATCCAAATCTGCATCATAGGGGGCGGATTTTTTGTGGAGAAACTGTAGAAAAATCGGAATAGTAATCATCGGACTCGGCGTAACCGTTATTGTCGTCACGCTTCTGCCCTCAGGCTTCTGGTTCTTTGCCGTGGGGATTTTTTTGATCCTCTGTGGTCTGGCCATACTGAAAAAATAAGCGTATTCTACCTGCATGGGCGCTGTAAGGAAAGCCGGTTTTAAGGAGGTGCGAAATGAAAATATATGTATGGAAATCACCGAAAGTTTTTTCCGGTGTCCTGAAAGTTCTGTTCGGCGGCAGCAAAAATGCGCAGCGAAAAGGGCGCTGAAGGACAGGTAATATGCCAAAACAAGCATAATCGGAAGTACGCATAAATATACTCTAACAGACATTATTTTATCAATCTGATAATGCCGTAAGGAGAGGAAAGTTAATGGAGGTCAAACTGCAAAAGGAGAATATTAGCTTTTACAGAAAACTGATAGATACCAGCATGAATCACGAGGAAACCATGGAGATGATCGTACCGGACACGCTGCCGGATGTTCTGGATATAATCGACACCGACGGCACCGTAGTACTCAGGAGCAAAGAAGCGGACAACGGAAAGATCTCCCTGTCCGGCGTTGTACGGGCGCATATTGTATTCCTTCCGGAGGGCGCAAAGGGTGTAAGAAGCCTGCCGGCGCAGGTACCCTTCTCACTGTCACTGGACGCAAACGATGTAAAACCGTCCTCCAAACTTGCGGTTAAGGCGGAACTAAACGGTGTGGACGCACGCATCATCAACTCCCGCAAGCTGATTGTCAAGACCGATATCATGCTGTCGGTTTCGGCCTACAATGACGCGGTGCTTCCGCTTTCTGTCGGCATTGCGGACGGGACGGAAATCGAAGTACTGAAAACAAGCTGTGAAATAAACCCGATTGTTGATGTGACCGAAAAAACGTTCTCTTTTTCCGACGAGCTAAGTCTTGCTTCCTCAAAGCCGCCAATCGGTGCCGTCTTGAAATCGTCCGTCCGGCTGTACACCGACGATGTTAAAACGGTAGGCACGAAGCTGATTATCAAAGGAACAGCATACATATCCATTTTGTATTCCGCCTCAGGAAATGGTGATATCAACGCAGCCGATTTTAATTTGCCCTTTTCCCAGATTATGGAGCTGAACGGAGAGGGCGGAAATATGACCTTCGGCGTTAATTTAATGCCTACGGGCATTTATTTGCAGGAAGTGGGCGACGTTTCCGGCATGCATGGCGTCACAGTTGAGTTTTCCGCCGTCGCACAACTGGTTGTCTGGAAGAAGATGACCCTATCGTTTATGTCGGATGTTTACAGCACAAATTATGAAACTGAAAACGAACTCGGCGATTATACCTTGAATTCTCTGATATCCGATCAGGTCATCAGAGAAAACCTGCGTGAAACCATTGAGACGCCGGTTCAAGTCAGAAGCATAGTCAACGCGCGGATTTATCCCGGCAAGGTAAGACGCGAAGAAGGCGTCTTCAAGGCTGTTGTCAACGCGGCGGTCATATACCTTTCTGAAGAGGGAAAGATCATGCGCGCCACGGGTAGATTTGAGATGCCCGTTGATGTCGATGAAAATGACATCAACATCGAAACAAACGCCGCCATGCAGCTCAGCGAAGCTTTTGTAACCCCAAGCGCGGGCGGTGTGGAGCTCAGAATACCGGTAGAACTCCGGGTCAGGGAATTTGTAAATACCGATATATCACCGGTGACCGGTGTTGTGCTCAACGAAGAAAACGCAAAAACCTCTGCCGGAAAACCCTCGCTTATCCTGCGCAGAGTAAGCCAGGACGATTCTCTCTGGAGCCTCGCAAAAAAGTATAACTCCACCAGAGACCTGATCCGTCGGGCAAACATGATAGAAGAAGCCGAAGACATCACCGCCAACGACCTCCTGATCATCGCAAAAAAACGATAAAAAACAGATAAAAAGGTGACCTTGCGGCAAGAGCTCCGGAGGTCACCTTTTTTAGTTTGTGGTATTTGTTTGCTGCATGTTGTATTTGTTAATAATCCATAAGGCAAAATTTGCTTACTTTGATTTCCTGCGGTTAACCGGGCTTATGTACCGCTCGTTTCCGGCTAAACCGTAATGAATAAGCCGTTCTTCGGGAAACGGGTAAAAAGCGGTTATATTCAACTGTTCACTTGCTTCCTTAAACGCGGTAATAATGGCGACCGCGTGTTCGATATCGCCATGCGCGGTAACACCGAAAATCTGTTATATCCGGCCATTTCATATTCACCATTGTATCTTTAAACATGCCGTCTGTCATGTTAACCCCCGGTTGATAAACACCCGTTTATCAACTTGTCTTAAACATAATGAACAAACAGTTCCCCCACAAACCCCAAATGCTTGCACTATCACTGCATCCATGTTAAAATTAATCGTTGATGGGAGGGGATGACGCAATGGCAGGACATTCCAAATGGAATAACATCAAAGATAAAAAAGGGAAGACGGATGCGCAGAGGGCAAAGGTCTTCACTAAAATATCGCGGGAGATCATTGTCGCAGTAAAGGAAGGCGGCTCGGGGGATCCGTCGTCAAATTCGAGATTAAAGGATGCCATAGCCAAGGCAAAGGCAGCGAATGTCCCGAACGATAATATAAAAAGAGTTATTGACAAGGCGGCACACGGCGGAGAGAACGCAAGCTATGAATCGAATGTCTATGAAGGCTACGGGCCGTCCGGCGTGGCGGTGATTGTCGAGACAATGACGGATAACCGAAACAGAACCGCTTCGGAAATGCGCCATTTTTTCGACAAATACGGCGGAAACATGGGCACACCCGGCAGTGTCTCCTGGAGCTTTGACAGAAAGGGCGTTTTGGTTATTGAGGCTGCCGGCAGAGACGAGGATACCGTTTTGATGGACGCGCTCGACGCGGGCGCCGGTGATGTGGAGATGCGGGATGAGGTTTTCGAAATCTTCACCGAGCCGGAATCGTTCGGCTCGGTACGCGACGCGTTAGAGGAAAAAGAATATGCCTTTTTATCCGCGCAGGTGGAAATGGTACCGCAGAATTATATCAGGCTTGATAACCCCGATGACATAGTAAAGATGCGAAAGCTTCTGGACATGCTGGAGGATAATGACGACGTGCAGGAAGTCTGGCATAACTGGGAAGAGGATTAATGCACAAGCCATAACAATCATTGACAATACACATTAATTTTAAAGCCTTTTGGGATGCAAAGCGTCGGCAAAAGGCTTTTTATGACCGATCTGCGGTCCCTGGACGGTTGTTTCTTTCTTTCTCTCCGGAACACAACCGTCATACGGATTAATACAAACAACATGGCAGACTGTTTACACGAGATAGCGAATAAATCTTGTTAATGCTTTATTTTCGGTGATTAAGCAAATAAGCGATTGAATGTTGTTTCCGTATATTATAAAAAGAAGAGCATTCACACCCGAAGATAAGCCTGAAAAAAGCAGTTGTTTGTAAAAAATATGCCCGTTTCGGCAGCATGTATAACATACGGCAAATTTTCGTACTCGAAACAGGACCTGCAATTCACCTGAATATAGTGAATAATTGCCCGAATTGCTCAAGCATCTGCACGAACCGTTGAAGGACGAACACCGATATGATACCATTGTGTGCAGCAGATTATTTAAAGGTGCTCTGCACTCAGTACGGTATTATCTTGTATAACACATTAACGCTTATGTAAAAAATCAAACAGAAATGAAAAGGAGAGAGAATGATGAAGCACCCGTTTTTGATTGACATCACAAACAAGGAAAACTGGCTGTATCCGACAAACGGCTACAATCCTGACGGCAGCGTATCGGAAGAACAGCGAACTCTCACAATGCCGGAAGGCCCGCACAAGATGTACTGCTTTACGGACTCACTTATGCACCCGGCGCAAGACCAGAACCCGGCGTTCGTCGGTCTTCATGAGCACCATATGGGCTACGAGACCTTCTTTGTGGAAAGCGGCAGCATGATTTTCTACATAAACGGAAAAAAGACGGTTGTGGAAAAGGGCAATATCATTCACATCCAGCCTTATGAAGCGCATGGCATGGTTTTCAAAGATTATACGATCTACAGGGGAACCTTCCACGACTGGAACTGCACCGATGACGCGGTCGCCACTGCACTTCTGGAAAAAAACTACCCCAACGCGAAAAAAGACCCGGAATTCTTCAGCCTTTTGATCAGCAACATCGATATGTATATGAGAGAACCGGCTGATTTTCCCGAAGTGCCCGCAACCGAAGTACCGTCCGTCAGAAACCCGGACAAGCCGATTGCGGAATTCAAGCTGGACGGCGTGACGATGAAAATGATCACCGGTCGCTGGGAAAACGGCGGAACCAAGGAGCTTTGGCGCGCTGAAATGAAAAAAGGCTTCACCGCCGAGTGGCAGGATTATCCGACGGTGCAGGACCTCTTTTATGTACAGAGCGGTGAAATAGAGTTCAAGGTGTACGACGAGGTGTTTACAGCCGGCCCGGATTGTTTGGTAAAAATACCGAAATACGCGCCGCACAGCCTTGTCGTAAAAAGTGACGCGGTCATGTACGATATCGGCGGACTGACACAATGGTATGCGCTGCTGGGCGACCGCGAGTCCATATTGAAACTGAATCCGGAACGCTTTAAGAAACCTGAAACCATAAATGCCCTGAAAGCAAAATACGGCTGCCTGATCAAAACCTGCGGAATGAAATAATACCTTTATGCCACGGCTTGCCGTGGCATAAACTAACGGGCATAAACGGCATAAACTAAGTCGGCAGATGGTCTTGCATTGTGGAAAATAATAGAATATAATTAAGATTGTTCGGTGCATAACGGTCAAGCAGGCTAACCGGACAAAGGATGTCATTAGATGCTTGCGCCATCAGATGCACCACACATTTTATTGGAGGGATACGAATGTTCATCAAGTCCATGGAAAACGCCTTTTGCCTTAAGGGGAAAAATGCGATTGTCACCGGCGGAAACAAGGGAATCGGGCTCGGCATTACACAGGCTCTGGCGCATCAGGGCGCAAATATTGCGATTTTTGCCAGAGACGAAGTCAGCGCAAAGAAAGTCATTGCCGACCTCGAAAAGAAATATGACGGGAAATATGCTTTCTATAAAACGGATATAAGCGACATGCAAAGCTGCAAAGATTCGGTGGCAAAATGCATAGCCGACTACGAATCCATCGATATCCTTGTCAATAATGCGGGTATTGCTACCGGTGGTAACCTGCTCGATCTTGAAGAAGACCTTTCTTCCTGGTTCAGGTGTTTTGATGTGGACATGTTCGGAGCAGTGAGATTGTGCTATCTGGTCTGCAAGCACATGCGGGACATGGGAAAAGGCGGCCGTGTGATCAATATTACCTCAAATGCCGGAGAAATCTGCAATAAGCCGAGCCTAGCCTCTTATGCCGCGGCAAAAGCCGCGCTCAACCACTTTACAAGATGCCTGGCGGCGGAAATCGCTGAATACGGCATCCGTGTCAACGCAATAGCTCCGGGCTTTACCTTCTCGAATTTCTCGAAAAACATTCCGGAAGAGTATTATAAGGCCATGTGTGAAACGATCCCCATCGGCCGTTTTGCCGAAGCCATTGAAATCGGCGCGCTGGCTGCCTACCTCGCCAGTGACGCGTCCGATGCGATGACCGGCGCAGTTTTGACCATTGACGGCGGATATGCTCTGCAGCACTGATCGAAACCCGGGCAGATGATATAAATAAGAGCTGCCCTGACTGGACGCAAGGCGGCTCTTATCGGCCAAAGCGTATAAATCCGGAGATACATATGAGAAAGTACCTGGTCATTTCAAGCTTTTTGGCAGCGCTGGATCAGGCTGTCAAACTCGTCATTCTTGAACGGTATCAAGGTATTCCCACCGTTATAATTCCCGGGATTATTCGGTTTGATCCTGTACAGAACGAAAATCTAAACTGGATTGCCAGTATGGCTAACATTAAAATGCCGGTATACGCGATGATCGCCATTCAGGTTTTGCTGGCCTTTGTGCTGATTGTCTTTTTTTCATATCAGCGATTTACGAGCCCTGATAATCACCGTTTGATCAGCATTGGCTTCTGTGCCGCTTTCTCAGGCATCCTTTGCTCTTTCATCGACGTCGTATTTTGGGGTGGCAGCCTTGATTATATCGGTTTTCTCAATTGGTTCGTCTTTGATATGAAGGATATGTTTTTGCACATTGGCTCAATATTTATCGTCATATGGCTCAATTCGTGTGCATATAAGGATAAAAGCAAAGAAGGCGTTACGTTTACAACATGGCTCAAGAGCAGATTGAGAAAATAATAACCAATCATGATATTTATTGTTTTCACCATAAAAAAGAAGTAGAATATTAGATATAGAACAGGAGAAAGGATTGATTTCATGTACGAATTTAAACCGGCTACAGACAGGATATGGCATCTGAGAGAGCTTATCCGCGACAGAGTTCTGCGCTGTGACGCGGAACGGGCGCTGATTATGACGGATGCCTATAAGAAATATGAAAATGTCGTTCCGATCATCAAGCGTCCGCTGGCGCTTTATGAGCTGTGTGAAAAGATGACGGTTTTGGTCGAAGATTTTGAACTGATCATCGGCAACAAGAGCCCGTACTTTTTCGGAAGTCCGCAATATCCCGAGTGGGGCGATTCCGACTGGTTTCTAACGCCGATAAAAAAAGGAGAATGGACGATCAAGGAAGACGGTCTGTACCATAACCCGGACAGCGAGGAACTGCGGATGTGCATCAGTCCGGAGGATTACGAAGCGCTGCAGTCGATCCGGGAATACTGGAAGAACAGAACAATCGGAACCGTCGCGGATGCCTGGCAACCGGACGGGTTTGATGAACTCAAACGGCTGAATGTCAGCAGTTATGCCGATGGCGGTATGGGCCTCACCATCCTCTCCGCCGGTCACCATGTAGCAGGTTATGACAAGATCATCAATACCGGCTACGCTGCGATTCGAAAGCAGGCCCAAGACTGGATTGATGCGCACAGGGGCAATCTGATGGGTGAGGACATGGAAAAATACATGTTCTATAAATCCGCGGTCATTGCCTGCGACGCGGCAATTTTGCTTATAAGGCGTTACGCGCAGGCCTGCCGTGAAAAGGCGGACAGTTGTACAGATGAAACAAGAAAAGCGGAGCTTCAAAAAATGGCGGAAAGCCTGCTCTGGCTCTCCGAAAATCCGGCCCGGAATTTCTGGGAGGCTGTACAGGGAACCATGCTGTATCAGGTGCTCATCACAATCGACACCAGAATCCCGTCGCCCGCGCTGGGCAGGTTCGATCAGTATACATGGCCGTTTCTGAAAAAGGACCTGGAGGATGGTACGCTGACCATGAATCAGGCGCAGGAGATTGTAGACGCATTTTTCCTGAAAGCCAACTGCTATTATAACGCCGGTCCGGCCAAACTCGTCAACACCACCGGTATCGGAAATACCTATCAGCATACGACAATCGGCGGCGTTGACCCCGAAACCGGTGAGGATGCCACAAACCCGGTTACCTATATGGTACTCGAGACTATGGGAAGGCTGAAGCTGCACGATCCGACCATTTCGTTGCGCATCAACAAAAACACACCCGACAGCCTTTGGGCCTGCGCGCTGGAGACTACAAAGCTGGTGGGCGGGCTGCCGTTATTCCAAAATGACGATGTCATCATCCCGAGCTTGATCAGCGAACTCGGCTTTGAGCTCAAAGACGCGCGCAACTACGGCATCATCGGCTGCCAGGAGATCGTCGGCTGCGGTTGTGATTTCCCCGCTCCCAACGGCATGTATCCGCCCCATGCCAGCGTCTGGTGGGGATCGATTTTCAATATGGCCATCAACAACGGCATAAACCCGTTTAACAATGAGCAGGCGGAACTGAAAACGGGTTATTTATATGACATGAACTCAATAGAGGAGGTCAAAGATGCCGTAGCGCGAATGGGCCGGTACATTATGAAGCTGTTCATATCGACAAACAACTATGCTGAGTATATTTCACAGCATTATACGACGCAGGCCATCTTGTCAATCTCCATAGAAGGCTGCATGGAAAAGGGCAAGGACTGCGTACAGGGCGGTGCAAAATACAACTCCTACGGCGGCACCGCCACCGGACTTGCGACGCTGGCCGACAGCCTCTCAACGATCAAATACATGTGCTTTGATAAAAAATTATGCACCACAAGGCAGCTCTACGACGCGGTTATGGCAAACTGGGAGGGCTATGAGCAGCTGCGGCAGCAGATTTTAAACGAAGTTCCGCACTACGGCAACGCCGATGCCTATGTCGATGAGGAGCTCAAATGGTGTGTGGATTTGTATTACCAAATCTGCAAGGAATGCTACAGCGTTCGCTCGAAGGTCTATAAGTCCGGTCTGTACGGTGCTTCCGACCATATCGCACAAGGCTATATCACCTGGGCGACGCCTGACGGCAGGAAGACCGGGGAACCGATTGCGGATGCGATGTCGCCTGCGCAAAGCCGGGATAAGCTCGGCCCTACAGCGGTTTTCGAGTCCACGATTTGTTTTAATCATCACCATTATCTGGGCGGTATTGCGGTAAACCTCAGGATCCATCCATCCTCGCTCAAGGGCGCCGACGGGGTCGAAAAACTGCGCGATATTACAAGGGCGTATTTTGAAAATGGCGGCATGGAAGTCCAGTATAATGTCGTCGATACCGAAACGCTGCGCAAGGCGCAGGAATCCCCGGAAGAGTACCGGAATCTGGTGGTGCGTATCGCAGGTTATTCGGCTTATTTTATAGAGCTCGGACGGGATCTGCAAAACGACATCATCGCCAGAAACGAAAACAGAATCTAAGCGGTTTATAAATAAGCGTCGCAAAACGAATTACCCTGCCGTCTTTTCGGGACGACAGGGTAATTCGTTTTGCATAAAATCATTATTCCAAAATAATGCGCAGCCGTTTTGCTACCGGGAAAAGCAATATAGCTATAATGGCGCTGCCTACCCACTGGATCATGTTAAATGGAAATGAGGCGATCACATAAGCGAAATTAAATAAAAGAAGCTCATAAAGACCATAACCCGCGGCCATGACAGCGCCGGATATGATGCAGGCAAGAGCATAGCTTCTGAAGGTTTTTTTCACGGTCATCAGCCCGCTTACCAGACCCATTATACCCTTGATCACAAAGGTTGCGGGGATGTACATCGCAGCGCCCCCCGCCGCATCCGCCAGCGCACTTCCAACCGCCGCGGCCGCACCTGCCGAGGGTCCGCCAAGTAAAAATGCGGAGAGATAGATAACGATATCACCGAAGTTGATATAACCGCCGGAGGTGGCCGGAACCGGAATCCTGATGGTCCAGGTCACGACAAATACAATGGCGGCCGTGATGGCGGACAGGGTTATTTTTCTTGTTGTCATGCTCATGCAGGCCTCCGGTCATTGTGTTTTCTAAATGCAAATGTAATATCATGTTAAATAAAAGCTACTATAAATTATATGTCATGTCAATAAGCACAGGGGGATTCCTTGCTTATTGTGCTTTCAGAACTTAATTTTGAAATTTGCGGCTAATTCGTTTATGTATTATCAATTCTACGGAAACGCAAGTTTACCACATAATCGCTGTGTTGTGTTATTTATGCTATTCTCCGCTAAAAATGCGGGAGAATAGCATAAAACTTATATTATAAAAAGCGGTTGGCGCAAGCGCCCGCATGACCATTATGCTTTTCTTTAATATTATTGATAAAAAGCATAAAATAGCGTAATCAGTCATTTAAGACAAGCCACTGCTTTTGCGCTTTTGACCACCTTTCATACAGCAGCTTTGCGATGATAAAGGCCGGGACGAATCTGCTGATCAAGCCCAAGGCCCGGTTGAACATGCCCGGAATATAAATGCGTTTGCCGCGCAAAGAGCGGTTTATTGTCTGATGAACGACCTTCTCAATTCTATTTGTCGTCATGCTGCCCCAGAAACCCTGGGCTTCGATTCCACGTAAGGAATCCTGTGTTGTGCAAAGTCCGCCGGGGCAAAGGGACAGGACAAAGACATTTTTGCTTTTCAGCTCCTGCCCGAGCGCAAGAGAAAAGTCGAGCAAAAACCGCTTTGAAGCAGCATAAGTCGCTTTCAGCGGAATCGGGTAAAGGGAGGCAAGGCTGGAAACAAAAACAACATAAAACCTTCCCTCAGGCCGCCTGAGTTTTAAGGCGTGATGGGTAATCCGGAGCGTCGCTTCGACATTTACGCTCAGTATTTCCGATATCTGGAGAAAGTCGCGCTGCATAAAGCCGCCCTCGTAATCAATGCCGGCTACATTGAGCAGCATATCCAACTTGAAATTCTGTTGATTTGCGTAATCCATCAGTTCCCGAACATCCTTATCGATGGTCATATCGCAGCGTTTTATCAGAATATTACCATCAAATTGCCGTTTTAGCCCATTTTGAATGGCATAAAGCCCGTTTTCTTCGATGTCGGTCAGCAGCAGATTGCAGCCTCTTTGGGCGCAGCAAATCGCAAAAGCCCGACCTAAGCCGCCGGAGGCGCCGGTAATCAATACGTTCATAGGCCGGCTCCTTCAAACATACGGTCATAGCTTATACCGCAGAGCCTTTCGCTAAGCGCGAATAGTCTTTCCGCGTTTTCATCATTTACCTGCCGGCTGAATGCCGTTTCGCCGTGAACAGCGTAATAAAACCCGTCGGGTGCATGTTTCTGACCGCAAACCCGGGCGTAGATTTTTGCCGGTACTTCGGGCGAAACGCCCTTTTTCCGCCGCACAGACCATACCAGCCTTGTAAGCCTGCTATTATTCTTCAGGCCGATATCGGTATTCACAAGCCCGGGATCTATTCCGTAGGCCCGGACCGGACAGCCGGAAAGACGGCGGTTCAGCGCATGGGCAAACAGCAGGTTACAGAGCTTGGATTGCTTATAGACCATAAGCGGATTATACCTACGCTGATACATGATGTCCTTCCAGTGCATTTTCATCATTTTATGCGAGTTGCTTGAGGTAATCAAAATGCGCCCGTTTCCCTTGATAAGAGAGGGAAGCAGATGATAAGTCAAAAGGAAGGCACTAAGATGGTTGAGGGAAAATTGCTGCTCATACCCGTCCTCGGTTGTCGTATAATGGCTGCAAACACAGCCTGCATTATTTATAAGAGCAAACAGCCTGCCCTCGCAGTTTTGCGCAAGATAGGCGTTTATCTCTTCGGCCAGATATGTGACTTGCGTAAGATGCATTAGGTTCGCCGGGAAGAAGATAAGATCAGCTTCCGGAAATTCTTCCGCAAGAAGCTTTGCAGCCTTATCGCAACTTTGTATGGAACGGCCCGTACCAATCAGGCGATAACCCTTATTCAGCATTTCCCTTGAGACCGCAAACCCGATTCCCGAGGTTGCCCCGGTAACAACAATCGTATTCATAGTAAACCTCCCGGGCTTAATGAATAAACCAATTCCAATGGTGCCAGAAAGGCCGAAATCCCGCCAGAGCAAAGAGCAAAAGCATACTTCCGAGGAAAGCGACGGCAAAGACAACGACAGATAATAAAGCGGCGCTTCTGAGCCTGCGACGGATTTTGTCCTTGATGTGAGGGTGTTTGGATAACGGCGGATACGCCAAGCCGTTTGCCGACAGCGTTTTTTTGTGCCAGCGCAAGTATGACTTACCCAGCTGGGTGATATAAAGGCTGCAATAGACCGTACCGACCGCCGATAAAACGGCGAGCGCTATCAAGCTAATGCCCAGTGTAAGCCGCCCGATATAAGGGAAAACGGAGATAACCGGAGAAATATCATAATTCCCGATCAGTATTCCGGAAATCCCAACGGAACCGAGCGCAAGTCCGCCCAATACAGCGACCCATGCGTAGAGCAAAATAAACACCATAACGACAATAATATCTGCAAAAAAGAGTCCGATGCCCGTAATGATTAAAGCGGATCGTCTTCCGGCTTTTTGTTCATTCATTTGTGCATATGATAATGCGATCTCCATGGGGTTGATGAGCCGTGCGGCAATTTCTTCCTCGGAATAGCCGTCTGCCATTTTCATGCGGAAATGCTCTTCGTATTCTGCCAGTATATCGTCTTTTTCTTCTACATGGTTTGCCTTAAGTTTGTTTTTTAGCTCATTCAGGTAACTGTCCTTATTCATTTGGATCCCCCTTATCGATTATTTCATGTACAGATTTAACAAAGCCCAGCCATTCGTCCTTCGCCTTTACATACTCTTGCGCTCCGAAAGCGGTCAGACGATAATACTTTCTGGGCGGACCGCCGCTGACTTCAGATAGATAGGTTGTTACCAGCCCGTCGCTTTTCATCTTCCGTAAAATCGGGTAGACGGTACCGTCCGCGATGTCAATCCGCCCGGAGAGAATTTCGGAAACTTCATATCCATACCGATCTCCCTCTAAAAGAAGCGACAAGATGCACAGTTCCAGAACGCCTTTTTTGTATTGGTTATTCAAAACGTAATTCACCCTTTCGGTCAGTGCACAGGATATCCAATTCACACTAGTGATTATAGAACAGTAGTTATGATATGTCAATAGTAAATAAATAATAGTAAATACCTTTCGCACTTGAACAAATTAACCAAACCCATGCATAAAAGGTATTGCGTTCAGGTGTTTTTCATGGTAATATAATAAAAAGCAATGAAGAAAGAGTGACATTCTTGGACGAACCTCCGTTACCTAAACAGGTTTCGCAGCTATTCCCGGATTTAAACAGCAACACAGCAGCAGGGTTTTTTAGATCATGCTGATGTTTTGTTGTTATTTTTTTGTGTAAAACTTAAGGAGGAAATTCTGCTTAATGGACAGCGACAGTTTAGGCAAAATAATTCTACTGGCCATTTTCATCTTATTTTCCGCGTTCTTTTCGGCAACCGAGACGGCATTTTCATCACTAAACAGAATCAGAATCAAAAGCATCGCCGGGGAAGGCAACAAAAACGCGCAGCTTATCATGAAACTATCTGAAAACTATGACAGACTTATATCGACTGTTTTAATCGGCAACAATATAGTGAATATTGCCGCCACATCTTTAGCTGCGGTGATCTTTATCAAGCATTTCGGAAATATCGGCGTGACCATATCCACCGCGGTTATGACTGTGATTATTTTGCTTTTCGGAGAAATTTCACCCAAAAGCATGGCAAAAGATTCACCCGAAAGCTTCGCGCGTTTTTCCGCACCCATCATAAACATCTTCTACTATTTGTTATATCCGTTGAACTTCGCTTTTTCACTGTGGAAAAAACTCCTCATTAAGCTATTTAAGCCCTCTGCAGTCATCGGGGTTACGGAAGAAGAGCTTCTGACCATGGTGGACGAAGCAGAAAACGACGGTGGAATAGACAGCGCTGAAGGCGAACTGATCAGAAACGCCATTGAATTCGGCGACACTGAGGCCGAGGACATTTATACGCCGCGGGTCGATGTCGTTGCCGTTAATATAGATATGGATAAAGCGGATGTTGAAGCTGTCTTTTCCGACAGCGGCTATTCCCGATTACCCGTATATAGAGAAACCATTGACAATATTGTCGGAATCATCAACCAAAAAGACTTTAGGGCTCCGGAAAATACAGATTGCACGCTGGAGCAAATGATGAAACCTCCCGTTTTCGTTATCCCATCCATCAATATGGATGAGCTTTTGAAAACGCTGCAGAAAACAAAATCGCATCTGGCCGTCATTGCTGACGAATTCGGCGGGACAATGGGAATTGTCACACTGGAGGACGTGCTTGAAGAACTCGTCGGAGAGATATGGGATGAGCAGGATGAGGTTATAGAGGAGTTTGTCCAGCTTTCAGAGAACGAATATAGGGTTTTGTGCACGGCGGATTTAAACGATATGTTTGAGCATTTCGGAATTGAAGAGGAGACCGATATCTCCAAGGTAAGCGGTTGGGTAATTCGGGAGCTTGACAGAATCCCCAGAGTGGGGGATTCTTTTACATACGGGAAGCTGAATGTCACCGTAACGAAATGTGACCAAAGACGCGCATTGGAAATCGTGGTCAGGATCTCGGAGCCTCAACCGGAAGAATAAGAAAGACTTTGCTCATATCTTTTCAGATGCATTGATTGTTCAGCAGGCATTATATAATCACTAACCCCCTGAGCGGTCCATCAGATCGGATATCCGCTCAGGGGGTTAGTGAAGTTTATATTGTTCTACTGTTTATTTGAAGAAGAACATTAGGTGAGAAGCAGCATTCGTATATTATATTATTGTGGAGCCGCCGTCCGCAACAATGTTCTGGCCGGATACGAAAAGATGCTCCTGCGCAAAGAAAAGCACAACTCTGGCGATATCGATGGGTTTTGCGACATACCCAAGCGGTGTCATTTTTGCGACAACCTCAAACTCGCTTCTGGGCGTCAGATCATGCATCGGCGTATCTACCATGCCGGGTGCCACTGAGTTTACCGTGATATTGTCTTTTCCGTAGCGTTTGGCGAATGCCTTGGTCTGGCACATCGCAGCAGCCTTTGAGGCCGTATAGGCAGGGCTTCCGAAACCGCCGTTTAACCCCGTCACGGAAGTGACATTGACAATCCTGCCGAACTTTTTTTCCTTCATATGCGGTATCACATTCCTGTACATATAGTAATGTCCGAGAAGGTTTGTCCGCAAAACGCCGAAGTATTGTTCCTCGGTCAGCGATTCGAATAAATCTCCGCCGGTCTGACCTTCTTCTCGGTCAACCTCAATGCCGGCATTGTTGATCAGAATGTCAATTCTGCCGAATCTGTCCATTACCTCCGAAACAGCTTTTTTTACGGAATCTTCGTTTCCGACATCCACCGACAGGTTGATGACATCGCTGTTAAATTTCAAAATTTCTTCCCGGACAGCTGAAGTTGAGGAAAGTCTTCGACCAAACAAAGCGACTTTGGCTCCGCCCCTTGCCAATTCGATAGCAACCGATTCGCCGATGCCCGAACCGGCGCCCGTTATGATCGCCGCTCTTCCGTTAAACCCGTAATCAATGAGCTGTGGCATAGATATTCTCCTTACTGTATAAGTGTATGGTCATGACCTGTATATCTTACAGTATAATCTTCGCCGTGAGCGAAGTCAAACCGGATACAGTGGAAATCGGTTGCCAAACGGCGATACCGATGATATGATAATGTCACATAAAGCAAAAAAGGATTGGCAGCCGATCAGGCTGCGTTGGAGGCTGTGCGATGTTTGATTTAACCGGTAAAATTCCACCGAGAGAGAACTATCTGAGGCTGATGAAAAATGATGATCCGCAGTATCTATGTCATGCCGATGTCTATACGGACGGCTTCTTTCCGGATCCGATTTTAGCCCAGGGGCCTAAAAGAATACCCGGTGCGATAACAAAGGATGCATTCGGCGTTTCTTGGCGCTGGATAGAAGGGCATGTGTCCGCAAATCCATTTATCAATGACAGGACAAAGGTCATTAAAGATATCAGAAATTGGGACAAGTACCTTACCATACCCTGGGTTCGCGATATGAAGCTTGACTGGAGCGAAGCTGAGAAAAAGGCACGCGAGTTTGACAGAGAAAACAAGCTTTTGTTTGTGGCTTGCTTCAGCGGCCTGTTCGAGCTTACCCATTATCTGATGGGTTTTGAGGACGCTCTGGCCAACTATATCGAAGAACCCGAAGCCATGTCCGAACTGCTTACGGTTCTTGCCGATTATAAGATTGATTATATGAAAGCGCTTTGCGACCACCTTCAACCCGACATGGTTCACTTTCATGACGATTGGGGAAACAAACGCAATTTGTTCATGTCGCCCAATACATGGCGGAAAATGCTCAAGCCGCATTACGAAAGGGTATACGGTTACATAAAGTCCAGAGGAGTGATTATCCAGCATCATGCAGACTGTGTCTGCGCCCCGATTGTTGAGGATATGGCGGAATTGAATATCGACATCTGGCAGGGCATCATCCCGCAGAACAATATTCCCGAGGTTCAAAAACGTTTAAACGGAAAAATGGCGCTTCAGGGCGGCATTGACTGCGTGTCCTTCGACAGACCGGGCTGGAAAGAGGATGATGTCAGAAACGAGGTCAGGCGTGCCTGTGACGAATACGTACCGGCGGGCTTCTTCATTCCGGAGGTACCCAACGGCGCACCGCTTACACCGGGCATCAACGATGTGCTCATTGACGAAATAAATACGTATGGCGAGCATTTCTTCGACCGGATCAAAGGTTAACAAGCGTGTTTTGCGAAACGCATTTTTCAGATGCATTGATTGTTCAGCAGGCATAAATAAGCCAAAAATGCGAAAAACCCGGGATAGTTTTATCTCGGGTTTTCTGTAACATATTCGATCAACCGTTCCAGCAGTGAGATCACGGTCTCTTGTTCCTGTTCTGTTAAAACGCCGGAAAAGCGGCTCCCCCATTTGTTTTGACACTGCCGGATGACCTTTAGCAGTTCGCGGCCTTTTTCGGTCAGCTCCAGATCATACTGGCGGCGGTCTTCCGAGTTTATCCGGCGGGTGATGTAACCCAGTTTCTCCAACCGCTTCGCACTTCTGGCAACCGTACATTTATCCAGAACATAATGTGTCGCAATAGCATCCTGCGAAGAACCGGGATGCTTATCCAGATAGATGATGTAGACAGGCATTCGCCCGTTTAAGTCGTATGGCCTCATGCAGTCATCCATATATGCTCTGTATTTTCGTTCCATTCTGTTAATCAGAGAACCGAAGCTGCGAGAAAAACGGTTCCCAATTATTGAGCTGTTACCAGACATTTGATCACCGGCTTTCTTTTTATTGTTGAGGCATGACTATGGCATCAACGTATTTTCCGCATGTGCGCGCATTTTTTTAATATCTTTAAGAATAAGAATGCCCAGAGGGATGCCGATGATAATGGATAGAAAATCGGCAACGGCCTGGGCGGCAGCCAGACCCATTACGCCGAACAGTGCCGGCATAATCAAAACACTGGGTAAAAAGCAGATACCCTGCCGGGCAAGACCGAGAATTGTCGCACCTAACGCACGGCCAAGCGCGGTAAAAGTCATATTAATGACGACAACAACGGCGCCAACCGGAAGTGCGATGGCCTGCAGCCGTATCGCAAAAGAGCCGATTCTGATCACCTCCGGATCAGTAGCGGAAAAAAGGCGCATAAAACCTCCGGCAAAAATAATCATGGGAATTCCGACAGCAGCCATGCAGATAAAACCGAATTTAACAGCAAACCAGAACGCTTTTAAAACCCTATCATATTTACCCGCACCCCAATTGTACCCGACTACGGGCTGATAGCCCTGTCCGAAGCCCATCAGAAGGGAGGCAAATAGATTCATCGCACGGTTGCATATGGATATGGCAGCGATTGCAGCCTCGCCGAAGGAAGTCGCTGTCCTGCTGGTCACGATCGTGACAAAAACCATCAGGCTGTTTCGGCAGAAAATCGGGATGCTCATTTTTCCGACTTCCTTGATAATAAAGCGCGAAAACCGAACATTTCTCCAGGAAAGTCTTAATATGCTGCTTCGCCTGAGGTAAGGGATCAGCAGAACGAAAAAACTGATTGCTTTTGATATTGTAGATGCGATCCCCGCACCCGCAATTCCCCAACGGAAGACGAAAATGAAAAGCGGGGCTAAAACGCAGTTAACGGCAGCGCCGGACAGGATCCCAAACATGGAATAGACCGGACTTCCTTCCGCGCGCAGGCTTTGGTTGAGCACAAAGGCACCTGCCATAAATGGGGCGGAATACAGCGTGTAATTGGCGTAAGCTGCGGCGGTAGGCAAAATCGAGTCAATAGCGCCAACGAGTTTTAAAACAGATTCGAGAAAAACATGACCGATGATACACATAATAATGCCGATCATAAAGGTGGCAAACAAAGAAGCGGCCAGTACCTGTTCTGCCTGCTTTTTCTGATTTGCACCCAGAAGCCTGGAGATAAAACTGGATGCGCCGTTTCCGATTGCTGAACCGAACATCGCGATAAACTGATCCATGGCCAGACAAATCCCAACCGCTCCGATAGCCACGGTACCAATTTGGCTGACGAAAAAGGTGTCCAACATGTTGTAAAGCGAGGTTATGATCATACTGATAACGGACGGAATCGCCAAAATCGGTATGACCTTCGTCAGAGATCCGTTCAGCATCATCTCACGTTTGGCATCATGGTCCTGACTTGAGAATAGAGACAGATTGATCACTCCATATATGTAGTTGCTTTCGCAACTATAATATACCAGCCAAACGTAGCGCGGTCAAGCTGTTTTACCTCAATAACAGATGCAAGGCCAGTAAAGCGCAAATTTGCATAAGCAAAATAATAGGAAGTCCGATAATAAATCTGAGATGCTTCGTTTTGTGCCGGAAAGCATACATACCGAAAATGGCGCCGATCGATCCGCCGATTAATGCGGTAGCAAAAAAACGGGCTTCCGGAATGCGCCTTTTCTTTTTAACAGCTCTTTTCTTGTCGATGCGCATCAGCACAAGTGTGTACAGATTCATTGCAACAAGATAAGCGGTTCCTGCAATGAACAATGGATTGATTATCATATCATACCTGCCGGCTTTGATATTTTCAGCCGTACGCTAAGAAATTCAGGTGAATGACGAGAATTGAAACGAAAAAAATTAAATCGTCCCCGGGGGTCTTTAACCGGGTTAGCTTCAGCGTTCAGCTTTTCAAAAAAACGGGTTTTTTTATAATCAGTATAGCGAATGATCTAAATTTACGCAAGAATTCTTATTGAAATGCTCTTGATTTTTCACTGAACTGACGGTAAAATTAATGTAAATATAATGTGACAGGGGGGAGTAAAAGTGGCAAAAGAGCATCTGCTTTTTGACAAAACAGAGATCACGGCGGCTGTACTATCAAGTAATCCACCCCATGTGGCAAACCTGCAGGCCAGCAAAATCAGCAGCATCGCCATTAAACCGTTTGATGAAAAAGCCACGTTTGGAAAAAAACCTTCCGAAAAGATCGAGATTTTTGTCAGAGGGAACGCCGAACCGATTGTGTACACAAAGCTTAAAGAAAAAGCATTCTGGGAAAGTTACAAAACAAGTCTGAAGAAATTTGCAAAGAACAACAGAATTACGTTTACCGATGAGACGTCCGTCGAATCCTGACCGGACAACAAGCGTATAAGTTGGCTGCCGCAAAACAAAGCCTTGCGTGTCAAGTGTTTTGCGACAGCTTTTTTTTGCAAAGATCCGGTGCACAATAAGTCTGGGTAAAAAAGGCATCAGCCTTGCGGTTTTGCAAAAAACTGCAAGGCTGATGCCGTAATAACCAAATAATATGATAAAAGAACGCTAATGGTTTTTGTCATTACTTAAAACTACGATCAATATATTGATAAAGATACTGGTTGTCTGAATAAGCAATTCAAAAACGCTGTCAAAGTATTGCAGTTGTTGCGTTTTTGAATTGTTCGGCAGGCATTAAATAGGTGAATAATGACCGGAAGGAATTTTCATCGATGGGTTTTATCGAAATTACTTTGATTGCTGTCAGCCTGGCTATGGATGCTTTTGCCGTTTCCATCAGCAAAGGTCTTGAAATGAGACGGGTAATCTTAAAAAGCGCGTTGCTGATCGCCGTTTGTTTCGGTTGTTTTCAGGCCGGGATGCCTATACTGGGCTGGATGTTTGGGTTACAGCTTGAACGGTATGTCATGAACTACGGTCATTGGGCTGCGTTTATTCTGCTGTTCGCCATCGGCGGAAAGATGATATTCGATGTGGTTAGGGGTGATACAGACAAAAATTATTACGAAGGGATAAACATCAGAAAGCTGATTATCTTGTCCATTGCAACAAGCATCGACGCCTTTGCTGTGGGCGTTTCCTTGGCTTTTTTAGGCAGTTCAGTGTTTTCGGCCGCTCTGGTTATCGGAATCATCACATTCGTGTTGTCATTTGCCGGTGTGCTTTTGGGCAACGGCTGCAAAAATAAGTTCAGCGACAAGGCAGGGATGTTCGGCGGAATCATACTCATTTTAATCGGCCTGAGAATACTGCTCAAGCATTTCGGGTGCTCCGCGGATTAAGCCTGTATACAAAACCGAAACGGATTTATGCTGATCTTCAGTAATTATGTAGATTAGTCTATTAATTTGTCTATAACACAAAAAATATATATCATTTTATGTCAGGAACGGTACTATTTGAATTGTTTTTCATAAATTGTACAAGCTATTAAACAAATTCCATTAAGATGGATGAATATATCTCCGGAGGAATTCAATGGCTGGCGTGTTGTTCAGTATTATAGCCGGGATGGCAATGAGCGTACAGGGTGTTATGAATACCAGGCTCAGTGAAAAAATAGGACTGTTTGAATCGAATGCTTTCGTTCAAGGTTCCGCTTTTCTTTTGTCGCTGGTTGCTGTTTTGATTATGGGAAGAAACGGATACGACGCACTCTGGCAGACGGACAGGGTGTATTTGTTCGGGGGTGTACTCGGCCTGGTTATTACCGTCACCGTTATGCTCGGCATTAAGGATTTGAGTCCGACAATATCCATTTCGATTATATTGATCTCTCAGCTGCTTGTAGCTGCACTGATTGACGCTTTGGGGCTGTTCGGATGTGAAAAGGTGCCATTCCGATGGAACAAATATGCCGGAGTCGGACTTATGTTGGTCGGACTTATGTTGTTTAAACTGAAGAAATGACAGGTAAACGCCGAGAAAGGAGCGCCCGAATGAGAAGATATTCAAGAAAAAAGCGGGGTAAAATCCTGTTGTATATAGCTTTTACTTTTGCGGTTCTGGTTTTGGTTGCCTTGGGCGGTACATCGCTTGTTTTTTCCGAGCTCTCAAAAAATATTGATAAAAACGGCTTGCTGCTCGGCTCAAATACCGGGTATGCGCAGGTTATGGCTGTCGAAGAGCAGCAAAGAGGCGATTCATCATGGTATGAGCCGGGTTATGCGTCAAATATATCGGTCAAAACATCAGATGGCTTTATGTTAACGGGTATATCCTATGAGCACAAGCCGAAAAGCTGCGGCTGGGCTCTTATCGTACACGGGTATTCTTCCCGCAAGGAGGATATGCTGACTTACGCAAAGCGGTACTACAACGAAGGCTATAATGTCCTTTTGCCGGACTTGCGCGCCCATGGTGAGAGCGAGGGGGATTTTGTCGGAATGGGTTGGCTTGACCGCAAAGATCTGGTCATCTGGATTGAGAATCTTCTCGTCGGACACCCGGATGCCGATATCGTTATGCACGGGATATCGATGGGCGGCGCTGCAGTCATGATGGCCTCTGGTGAAGAACTCCCCGGTAATGTGAAAGCCATTGTCGAGGACAGCGGGTATACCTCCGTATGGGACATATTGGATTATCAGCTCGGCTATCGCTATCATCTTCCGGCTTTTCCTGTTTTGTACGGTGCAAGCATCTGGTCAAACAGCAAATGGGGCTATAACTGGAAGGAAGCGTCGGCCGTTGAGCAGGTGAAAAAAAGTAAAACGCCGATCCTTTTCATTCACGGCGGAGAAGATGATATTGTTCCGACAACAATGGCATATGACGTATATCAGGCCGCGAAATGCAAAAAGCGGCTTTTGATTATCGAAGGAGCCGAACATGCCGGCGCGGTCTGCACCAATCCGGAAAGGTACTGGGACGAGGTTTTCTCTTTTATCGACAGCCAATAAACAGGTCGGAGCGGAGGATATGACTGCTTCGACCTGTTTTATACCTGCATGACCGAAGAGTTATGGACGCTGCTTTTGCAGCAGCGCTTTGATATGCGCTTCCGCAAGCGCGTAAACGCCGCCGAAGTCAACATTCGGGTTATAAATGGCCTCCATCCGGTCATTAACTTCCTTGGCTTCCAACATAAACCCGCAGGCTTTATTCAGCAGCGCGTCGCGAAGAGCTATCTCGCTCCGGTAGTGTTTTCGAAACTTGCGAAGCATTTCCTTATTTGCAAGCGCGTCGAGCCTGACATGCTTAAACGCATCACCGTTGTAAGGCAGTCCCTTTGCTGCGCTTATAAAGCCAAGAGAAAGCTCGGGAATTAAAAGGTGCTCGATAATAGCGGGATTAAGAGGTGAGGCGCATATAACCACATCATATCCTTTTTTAATAGCAGAATCACAAATCGGTGCAATGAAGAGCGGAGCCAATGAGAACGTGTTATCTATGACATAAAGTCTTTCACAAAGAGTGGCAGCGGTGGAAAACAGACAGGTACAGCCTGTAGGGCCGAGCGTATTCAGAAATCGGACCGAGGGTTTTCCCGCCGGTCTTCCGGTTTTTTTCAGTTCTCTGAATATGACCCCTTCACTTCGTCTTGCAATGGTTTGATAAGCTGTTTTGTCAAACAGCTTGTCAAACATTCCGATTTGATAAACCTCGGCGGCTTTGAGCGCATGGCATGCTTTTTCGTAATATTCCTCATACTCTGCCATACATTCTGCGACCTTTTCAAGCTGCGGAATCAAGGATTTGCTGTCATAAAAAATACCGAGATTTACATAAGCTTCACGGATTCCCGGATATCTCGGCTCCAGGATATGGGGTTCCGTTCCGTCCAGATACGCGGTTTTGAGCGATGGTATGAATATTCCGTCAAGAGAATCCGGATCCATGGGATTGAGCATATATTCAATGACCATTCCCTCGTCCTTCAGAGCAGCCGCAATCGAGCGCATAAAGCTGGACTTGCCGCAACCGGGTCCGCCCTTTATGATATAAATGCTTTCCACATTTTTCTCTAATGTAAATTTATCGTAAAGAGAATAAAAACCGGAGCCGGTATTTGAACCAAGAAAATAATAAATGCTCTTATACATAAGGAATATCCTTTCATTAAATAATTCCTAGTCATTCCTATGCAATAAGAGCATCAATTGCTACGAAAAACAGGCCGATTGCGGAAATTATCGGTCGTGTTTGCATTAAACCTGAGTTTTTGCTGAATTTGCGTGCAGTCAAATATGGTTGAAAAGCACCGGTTTCCGTGCTATACTGATCATATTCTTGTATTGTTGCAGCGAAAGTCCCGGGCGGGAGGATATAGATGAAAAGATCTCTTTCGATAGCGCTGGTTTTATCTCTTATTGTTGTTATGGGGTTTGCTTTGGCTGCCGGCGGCGGACCGGGTGACCCGCTGATATCCTTGACCTATATTCGCGACACTTTTATTCCGGCTGTCTTGAAAAGCGCGGAAGTGAAGCTCAATGACGAGACAGCAGAGCTAAGAACCGAGCTGTCTCAACGACTTGACGAAATTTCCGGTACCGGTATACAAGGATATCAATTTTCATCGGGTTATAAAACGCTTTCCTTCCAAAAGGGCGGGACGCTGACCATTAGTGAAATGACCGGCTTTATATTGACCGAAGGCTATGGCAATATACGGATAGAGCGCGGCGAGGTAATCGATCTCAATACGGGAAAGAGCATACCCGCCGACTGTATTCTTGAAAAACAACACAGATACTTTACGGCGGAAGGCGCATCCGCCGTAATCAGAATATACTCAAGTACGGCTGACGGTATGGTCGACGGCTATTATCTTTCCGAAAGCTCCGGCACTATACCGGCCAATTTGATGTTTATGGATATTCCGGCCACCCATTGGGCTAACGAAAGCATTACATATCTTGCCGGAAGAGACATCATCAAAGGCGTTGGAAACGACAGATATGCGCCCAATGATTTTGTAACAAGAGGCGCTTTTGTGACAATACTGGGGAGAATATACAATATCGATTCTTCCCTTTACCAAACTTCACGTTTTGTGGATGTCGATATGAGCCTATGGTACGGGCCCTATATTGCCTGGGCAGATGAAATGGGAATCGTCACCGGATACGGAAACGAAATGTTCGGTCCGAATGATGTGATCACGAGAGAGCAAATGGCCGTTATCATAATGAATTATGCGGATTTTGCCGGTGTCTCTCTCCCGGTGATTTTACAGCCGGGCGCATTTAATGACCAAAATGAGATCAGCGGCTGGGCGCTTGATGCCGTGAAAGCGGCACAGACAGCCGGAATCATCACGGGAAAGACCGGTAACCTGTTTGACCCGAAGGGCACTGCGATTAGATCGGAGATCAGCGCCGTTACCTACAGGTTTTTGGGATACGCCGGCTTGCGCTTCTGATCGCAGGCATGCACCCGGATAAGCTTTAAAGAGGGTATAGCGTGAAAAATACGTTCATATTGGGAGAACGGAAGAAATCGATTGGCCGCCAAATATGACGGCGGCCATTTTCAACGCGATATTTGTATCGCAGACGCGATATTTATATCGCAGACGCGATTTATATCGCGTTGGTATCGATTTTTCCTGACTATTTGTGCTGCCGCTTCGCGGCAGAATGGAGATTTATATGAAATTATCGTTTTACGGAGCGGCAAGAATGGTGACCGGGAGCTGCTTCGGACTAGCGGTCAACGGCGTAAAACTGCTCATTGATTGCGGCCTGAGGCAGGGCAGAGATGATAATGAAATCAGCAATGAATATTTTGAGTTCAACCCCGCCGAAGTTGATGCGGTTATCGTTACGCATGCACACATTGATCATTCCGGAAGGATTCCACTGCTGAAAAAACGGGGTTTTAACGGGAAAATTTACGCGACGGAATTGACAAGCAAGCTGCTGTCCATCATGCTTCGGGACAGCGCCTATATTCATGAAATGGAAGCGCAATGGAAAAACCAGAAAGGGAAGAGATCCGGTCAGGACGTTGTTGAGCCGCTGTATACGATCGCCGATGCGGAAGCGGCCATGGCACATATTCACCCTTTGCATTATGGTACAATTATCCGGATAGCGGACGGTGTAAAGCTTCGTTTTACCGACGCGGGCCACTTGCTTGGTTCCTCCTCGGTCGAATTATTGCTGACTGAAAACAATGAAACCCGAAAAATAGTGTTTTCCGGAGACATCGGAAACCTGAACCAGCCGATCATCAAAGACCCGCAGTATATAAGCGATGCGGACTATGTTGTGATGGAAAGTACATACGGCGACAGGGATCATGAGCCGCCGGCGGACTTGGCGGCCGAGCTGGCGAAAGTTTTAAACAGTACCTTTGCGAAGGGCGGAAATGTGATCATTCCCGCTTTTGCTGTCGGTCGTACTCAGGAGCTTTTATATCATCTTAGGGAGATAAAAGAAAAGGAATTGGTCACGACATATCCCCATTTTGAAGTGTATGTGGATAGTCCGCTGGCCAATGAAGCGACCAGAATCTATTCCGGAAACCTGAGCGGCTATCTGGATGCCGATGCCGAGCGGATCATCCGCGAAGGCGGTGAAATGATCAACTTTGCGGATTTGAGGCTATCACAGACTGCCGATGAATCCAAGGCGCTCAATACCGATAAAAAGCCAAAAGTCATCATTTCCGCAAGCGGAATGTGTGAAGCCGGCCGTATACGGCATCATTTAAAACACAATTTGTGGCGCAGCGAATGCGCAGTCGTTTTCGTTGGATTTCAGGCAATCGGCACGCTGGGCAGGACAATTGCGGATGGTGCAAAAAAAGTTAAGCTCTTCGGCGAGGAAATCATCGTCAGGGCGCAGATCGTCAATCTGCAGGGCATGTCGGCTCATGCGGATAAATCGGGTCTGATTAAATGGATAACGCAGTTTACGCCATCACCTAAACATGTGTTTGTCGTTCACGGCGAAGATGAAGTCAGCGAATTATTTGCAGCAGAGCTGAAAAGCCTCGGAATCAAATCACGCGTACCGGATGACGACGAGGTCTTCGACCTTGTGCTTGACCGGGTGGATACTTATGGTACCCCAATACCCGAAAGAAAGAAAAAAGCATATAGAGGCTCACAGGTATACGAGAAACTGCTTGCTGCCGGCACAGAATTGCTAACGGTGATTGAAAAAAACAAAGGCTTAGCCAATAAGGAACTGTCCAGGTTTACAGACCAGATAAAATCGCTGATCGACAAATGGAGCTGACAGTTTCGTAAAAAAGCGAATACCAAAGGAGAGGGATGTGTCCATTCCTCTCCTTGCGTTTTTCATTTATGCTATTATTCAACAAAGTGGATATGTGAATTAATATGATCGATGCAAAAGCAATGGTAGCCCGCACAGCGGGAACAATACCGGAACTCCAGATTCGGATTATCCTTATCCGTCCGGCCGCAGACCGCGCATTTCCGGCGATATGGTGCGGAAGGACGGCTAACTTGATTTCTGGTCACATGTTTCGTCGCCTTTTTGAAGTTGATAGCCTGTCTTGAATATTTTCGCCTCATCATACCGAGGGAGGCGAATATGATATCTCCGCAGAAGATAAGAAAGTTCAAGACAGCAATCAAGGGCAAAAGCGAGAGCGGGAAGGGATTCATGATCATTTCGTATAAAAAAAGCGCAGCATTAAAATAGGCAAGCCACTTGACTTTGACGGGAATAATAAAGAAAAGCAACAGTCTGGTTTCCGGGTACAGCGCGGCAAAGGCGAAGAACATGGATAGATTGAGATAATGGGAATTGAGAAAAAGAACATAAATGGAATTGGTTGTCAGGCCTAAGACCATACCGAAAATGATTGTCAGCAATACGCCGGAAAAATAAAATATCGTAAATTTTCCCGCTCCCCACTGGCGTTCCAGCGCGCCGCCCACAAAGTAATAAAAATACAGGGAAATCGCCAATAAAAACAGATTATTGGTCCCGGGGACAAAGATAAATGTAATCAGCCGCCAGAGCTGGCCTTGTAATATAAGATGCGGAATAAACCGCAGAAAATTATTCAGCAGACCTGTCGTATCCATCCGGGAAAACAAAAACACAATGCCCTGACCGATGATGATAAACAGCATCAGGTTTGAAATGCCGAATCTGGGATGTTTTGCACAAAAGCGGTCGACTGCGCGCGAAATATACTTCAGGTTGGTCACCTCCAGATAGGAAATCCGATGTACTTTCTACCATATGATCATCGTTTATGCCAATAAGTTTATACTATATGAGCAAAAATGTCCATGAATCATTTGTAAACACTACAGCTGAAAAATATACTTTATGTTGGGAAAAATATGTGATATACTATAGCGCAATGCAGCAATATGAGGAATTTAGTATAATTATATATGGAGGACGAACAATGGCAAAAAGAGTCTTTACATCCGAGTCGGTAACTGAGGGGCATCCCGATAAGCTTTGCGATCAGATAGCCGATGCAATTCTGGATTGCTTCCTCACCCGGGATAAGAACGCCAGAGTTGCGTGTGAATGTGTTGCCACGACGGGGATGGTTCTCGTTATGGGAGAGATCAGTTCGGACTGCTATGTTGACATTCCCTCCACCGTCAGAAAGACCGTTGAGGAGATCGGCTATACAAAGCCGGAATATGGCTTTGACTATAGAACATGTGCCGTACTGACGACCATAGATGAGCAAAGTCCGGATATCGCACTGGGTGTGGATAAGTCATTGGAATACAAAGTGGATGGAGCAGACCCCGCAGATCTGATCGGTGCGGGTGATCAGGGTATGATGTTCGGTTTTGCCTGTGACGAGACCCCTGAGCTGATGCCGGCTCCGATTTCTTACGCGCACAGACTGACCAAAAGGCTCGCCGAAGTCAGAAAAAGCGGCCTGCTCAACTGGGTAAGGCCTGACGGAAAAGCACAGGTATCCATCGAATACAATGATAACGGCAATGTAGGACGCTGCGAAGCGATTGTCATTTCCACGCAGCATGACGCGGCGATTTCGCTGGATAAGCTTCGATCAGACATCACCGAGTATGTTATAAAGCCCGTAATACCGGAAGACCTTATCGATGAAAACACGAAAATTTATGTGAATCCGACCGGTAGATTTGTTGTGGGCGGGCCTGTCGGCGATTCAGGGTTGACGGGAAGAAAAATCATCGCGGACACTTACGGCGGTATGGCAAGCCATGGCGGTGGGAGCTTTTCCGGGAAGGATCCGACAAAGGTCGACAGGAGCGCTGCCTACATGGCAAGATACATTGCGAAAAACGTCGTCGCAGCCGGTCTTGCAAAAAGGTGCGAGATCGAGATCGCATATGCCATTGGTGTAGCGCGTCCGGTATCGGTGCTTGTTCGTACGGAAGGAACGGGTAAATTACCTGACGAGAAGATAACGGAGATTATTAACCGGGAATTCGATTTAAGGCCCGCGAAGATCATATCCCATCTGGGGCTCAGAAGCCCGATTTATCGCAATACCGCGGCGTACGGTCACTTCGGAAGGCCGGACCTTGACTTGCCCTGGGAGAGGATTGATATGGCGGACAAGCTGAAAACCTACCTGAACGCCTGACCTCGAAAACAATAGGTCGGTATCAAATGCCATTTGCGCAGCTGTACCGGCAGTAAGGAAGCATACTTTCATGCAAAACTTCGAAAATGACATAAACGAAAGCCGGATTGAGGGCAAAAACGCGATAACGGAGGCATTGAAAGCCGGCCGGCCTATTGATAAGCTCTATATCGTCAGAGGCGAAACAGACCGGTCGATCCGCTATATCGTATCCATGGCCAAGGAGGCGGGCGCAGTTATCTCCGAGGTTGACAGACGCAAGCTTGACCATATGAGCATAACGCACGCGCATCAGGGCATCATTGCGGTTGCCGCGGCAAGAGAATACGCAACCGTGGAGGATATGCTGTCCTTAGCCGAAGCAAAGGAAGAAAAGCCGTTATTGATTATCTGCGATGAGGTTTCGGATCCCCAGAATCTGGGTGCCATTATACGCACAGCCGAGGCCGCAGGCGCTCACGGCATCATCATTCCGAAACGCCGCAGTGCAGGCATTACCGCCATTGTGGAAAAAACCTCCGCCGGGGCGGTGGAGCATATGCCGGTTGCGAGAGTTTCCAACATCAGCAATACGATCAATGAACTGAAAAAACGCGGCATATGGGTTTTCGGAGCATCCGCCGGCGGGGAAACCGAGCTTTGGAAAGCCGATTTCAAGGATTCTGCGGCAATTGTGATCGGTTCGGAAGGCGAAGGAATGGGAAAGCTGGTTTCGGAGAGCTGCGATTATAGGATATCCATACCGATGAAAGGGAAAGTCTCGTCCCTCAATGCGTCTGCTGCCGCTGCAATCTTGATTTATGAAGCTGTTCGGCAAAGAAGCTATGATTGCTGAATGCTTTAAGGCCCTGCCTTTGGTATCTTGTGATTGCGAGGTGATCCGGTGGACGGCGACCGTAAGAAACAAATGAATGAGAACAGCTTCGGCGAATATACGCCTGAAGAAACCGGGGAATATACGCTGGAATCCATTTTGGCCGAGTACAAAAGCAGCGCCTATATTCTCGGCGAGAAAAAAATGTCCAGAGATGAACTCGAAAAACAGGCCGATCGCATTCTACAAGAAATGACGAAAACCGTCTTGTCGGAAATGGAAGATGCGCCGCATATAGCGCTGCCGGAGCCCGCGCAGATAAAAACAGATGAAGCGCGAAGTATAGACGAAATTTCAAAGTTGAATAGAAAATCCGGCTTACCAAAGCAGCCGGTAAAACCAGACCGGAAAACGGAAAGAAACCGGCCGGAACCGAAGGAAAAAAAGCAATATAGGCATGCAGACCAAAACGGACGGGATGAGGCCGGTGTCAGAATATACAGAGCTTCCGAGCCCATTTCAAGGACAAAACCGAGAACGGGCGAGGTAATCAAGGCCGAAAAAAAAGAAGAGACGGAAAAATTCAAAAAAGGCAATTATAAAGCAGAAAAAGAGTACGAGAAAAAGAAGGCGAGTCTGAAAAAACAACAGCTTCAAAGGCAGATCATTCAGGAACGGATCAAAAAACAAGAGCAGCTTGAAGCTTCCTATCTTTCGATGGACGAAATAGAGCAGGAGTTTTTCGGTGTTGGGAAATATGCCAGAAGCGGAGCCGCCAAAGAATACGCCGAAGAAGTCGACGAGGTTATTGAAAAGGAAGCCGAACGTCGGCAAAGACGGGAAGAAAGAAGAATTGCGCAGCGGTCGAAGCGCGCGGCGGCTCAAACGGAGCAGGAGCGGCATGAGGCGCAGGAAATCAGTCTGGAGGATGCTGTCAAGCTTTACGGATCCGGCATTATTTCGTTAAGACGCAGAACCTGGCTTGCCGGTATATTTTGCTTGATTATGGTATATTTTACATTTGCAGAAGAATTAAAACTGGCCCTTCCGCGCCTTTTTACCGAAAATTATTCGGCTTTTGTGCTGTTTTTCATACTGACCCAATTAATCGTGCTGTTCTTGGGCGTTGACGTATTTGTGACCGGCCTGTTTGATTTGCTGAAAGGGAGAATGGGCGCGGAATCGCTTGTTTCGATTGCAAGCCTTGCAGCTATTGTCGACAGCATAACGATGATCATAGCGGACAGGCGGGTTATGGGATTGCCTTTCTGCACCGTTACCTCATTTTCCGTACTCTGTGCCATGTGGGGAACAAGACTTGGAAAAACAGCCTTCAGACGCACATTCAAGATTATGTCCTCAACGAAAGTACCGATCGTTGTTTCTGCAGAGTGGGAAAAGGCTGATATGGGGATCGTTTTAACGAAAAGACTCGGGTCATCCAAAGGATTTCTTTCCAAATGCACGGAAAGCGATCTCAGCGAACGAGCCTATTCTAAAATGGCGCCGCTTTTAATCATTGCGTCTTTTATATTTGCTTTTATGTCATCGGTTGTAAAGGCGCAGGGTCATAGTTTCTTGCATTGTTTTTCGGCAATGACAGCGGTTTCGGCATCTTTTTCGGCGCTCCTCGCCTTCAATATGCCTTTTCAAAGCATATCCAGAAATCTATCAGGCTCCGGCGCTGCGATTGCCGGCTGGAGCGGAGCATGTGATATCAAAGATGCGGTTGCCATGGTGGTCAAAGACAGTGATCTGTTTCCGGAAAACACCTTGTCTTTAAACGGTGTGAAGGTCTTCTCCAAGCATTCTGTAGAGAAGGTGATCTCCTATACCGGCAGCATGGTCCTGGCCTCTGGATCCGGCCTGACCAGAGTCTTTTCCGATCTTCTTAAGGAGTATGCCTGCGCAATATACCGTGTAGACCAGTTTTCCTGTTATGAAGGCGGCGGTATCGGCGCGATTATTAAGGGCGATGATGTGCTCATCGGCTCAGCTGCTTTTATGAATTTAATGGGTGTGCGGTTGAGCCCTAACTTGAACATCAAAAGCGCGGTGTTTACCGCAATCAACAATGATTTGGCAGGCGTTTTCATTATCAACTACACGCCTTCCGCCCCGGTACAGTTCGCGCTGTTAAACCTGATTCGCTCAAAGATTACGCCGCTTTTCGCCGTACGGGATTTTAATATTACACCTTCGATGGTGATCAACAAATTCCTGATCCCCAAAGAGGACCTGGAGTTTCCGACATTTGAAGCGCGTTACAGCCTGTCGGCGGATTCGGAAAACCAGGCAATCAAGCCGGCGGCAATCATGAGCAGGGAAGGCCTCGGTCACTTTGTGGAGCTCATCAGGGGCGGCAGACAAATTAAGTCGCTGACCACGGTATCGGTTGCGATCTCGGTTCTGGGCTCGGTATTCGGCCTTCTGATCATGTTTTTCCTGTGCTGGAACAGCGCATTCCGGTCAGGCTCCCCAGCCAATACATTGACCTTTATGTTGTGCTGGCTTTTACCCGTTCTATTGCTTACCGGCGCCGGATCCAGGTAGGAAAAAAGCATTGTAATTAAAGCTATATTGGTGTATAATCTTTTGCATATGACTTTTAACCTGGTCACTGCGGATGCTTTTGATACGCATGTAATGAATTGCCTCGGGTTTCGATCAGGTATGATGGTAATAATGCGCACAAGGAGAGGAATGAACAAATGAGCTATACGACTCAACAAATCCGCAATGTTTGCCTGCTTGGACATGGAAGCACCGGAAAAACCAGCTTGGCCGAAAGCATACTGTTTATAAACGGCACTACAGACAGACTCGGAAAGGTTACCGACGGAAATACCGTAAGTGATTATGACGCCGAAGAAATCAAACGCCAAATTTCCATTTCCGCCTCCATGATGTACACGGAGTATAAAGGAAACAAGGTCAATCTGCTCGATACGCCGGGCTTTTTTGATTTTGCCGGTGAAGTCAGCCAGGCAGTCAGGGTTGCTGACGCCGCTGTGATCGTCTGCGCGGCCAAGGGTGGCCTTTCCGTGGGTACAGAGAAAGCATGGGACAATCTGACCGAAAATAATATGCCCAAAGCCATTTATGTCTCCAAGATTGACGAAGAAAACGGAGATTTTTACGGCTTGTACGAAGCGCTCAAGGAAAAATACGGTCACAGCATTTGTCCGATGGTCATTCCGTTCAGCAAAGGTGAGAAGGTCGAAGGGGTTATCGACATCGTTTTACGCAAGGCATATAGCATGGATAAGGGCAAATGCATAGAGGTTCCCTTACCGGACGACATGCAGTCTGTGGTCGATGATATGTATACGGTGCTGACGGAAAACGTAGCTGAAACCTCCGAAGAATTCATGGATAAGTATTTTTCGGGTGATCCGTTCACCGCAGAAGAAATGGCGCAGGGTATTTCAATGGGTATCCGCACAGGCTCGCTTGTCCCTGTTGTTTGCGGAAGCGCATTTACAGGCCTCGGAACCGAGCTTTTGCTGAACATTATCGTAAATTTCTTCCCCTCACCGATGGAGAGTAAGCCGGAGAACGCCCTTGATGCCGGTGGAAATGCGGTAAAAATCGAAATAACGACCGACAGTCCTGTCTGCCTTTTGATATTCAAGACGACTTCGGACCAGTATGGTAAATTTTCTTTCTTCAAGGTTATATCCGGTAAAGTCGAATCGGATATGATGCTTCTCAATCCCCGGACCGGTACCACCGAAAAAATGGGTCATATTTATATTATTCAGGGCAAAAAGAACATCGAAGTCAAGGAACTGCACTGTGGTGATATCGGCTCTGTTTCCAAGCTCTCGGAAAGTAAGACAGGAGACACGCTCTGCGATCCTAAAAAAACGGTGACAGTAGAAGGAATCACCTTCGCCGAACCATGCTATTCCATGGCGATTTCACCCAAAGTCAAGGGACAGGAAGATAAGATTGCCGGCGGCTTGGGCAGACTCGGCGAGGAGGATCAAACTTTCACCGTTGAAAATAATGCGGAAATACGTCAGATGATCCTTTCGGGAGCGGGAGACATCCATCTTGATGTTCTTTGCGCTAAGTTGAAGAGCAAATTCGGCGTCGAGGTTGAGCTTAGCCCGGCCAGAGTCGCCTACAGGGAAAAAATCCGCAAAAAGGTCAAGGTACAGGGCCGCCACAAGAAACAGTCCGGCGGCCATGGTCAGTACGGTGATGTCTGGATCGAATTTGAACCGGGTGATCAGGAGGATCTTATTTTTGAAGAAAAGATTTTCGGCGGCTCAGTTCCGAGGAACTTTCACCCGGCTGTTGAAAAGGGTCTGAGGGAAAGCATGGTAAAAGGGGTTTTGGCAGGATATCCCGTCGTGTTCCTCAAGGCTACACTGGTCGACGGCTCCTATCACGATGTTGACTCTTCGGAAATGGCCTTTAAATTGGCGGCGGGTCTTGCCTACAAGAACGGTCTACCTCAGGCATCTCCGGTGATTCTGGAACCCATCGGCTCTCTGAAGGTTATCATTCCGGACAGTTATATGGGCGATGTGATCGGCGACCTGAACAAAAGGCGCGGAAGGGTACTCGGTATGAATCCTTTGAACAACGGCCGTCAGGAGGTCGAGGCAGAGGTCCCGATGGCAGAAATGGGCAGCTATGCGATTGACCTTCGTTCAATGACGCAAAGCAGAGGATCCTTCTCATTGGCGTTCGAGCGTTACGAGGAAGCGCCTGCAAACATTCAAGCCAAGATTATCGAAGAAGCAAAGGCAAACGAAGCGGAATAACAACAATCAATGCCTGCTGAACAAACGCGNNCGCGTTTGTTCAGCAGGCATTGATTAATAAAGCGGCTGTCGCGGGAAACATCATATATATTTCCGCGGCAGCCGTTTTAATGATTTTGTATTAACCTTTTATTCATCTCATCATCCTGGAAGCCTGTCATGCCATCCGGCGGACCGGCGTATAGATTCTTTTACCTATATTGACAATAATGGTTTTTATGATAATATAGTGCCATCAATAGGATCGGAGTCGGGAAGATGCATAGCTTTCCAAATTAGATTGCAGATCATAACATTAAGGCGGCGAGAACCGTTTAATTGTTATGCGCTTTCGGGAAAGCACGGTTTCCTCTCACTCATTATAAAGCGTCATTGGTTTTACCGATGATGGTTATTTGACATGAGCCGCGGGAAGTCACTTTCCTGCGGTTTTTAATATTGAGAAGGGATGATGTTATGTCGCAAATCAGCATTTCGAACCTGACCTTTTGTTATGAAGGCAGTTATGACAATATTTTCGAAAATGTATCTTTTTCAATTGACTCCGATTGGAAACTGGGTTTTACAGGCAGAAACGGCAGAGGAAAAACAACATTTCTTCATCTGCTGATGGGGTTTTACACTTATTCCGGCAGCATATCATCCTTAATGGATTTTGAGTATTTTCCTTTTCCCGTATCTGACAAGTCTGCTTATACAGCCGACATCATTCGTACAATCTGCGGTGATGCTCAGGAATGGGAGCTGCGGCGCGAATTATCGCTGCTGGAGGTTGCGGAAGACGTGTTATTCAGGCCATTTGAGACCTTAAGCAACGGAGAGCAGACAAAGGTGCTTTTGGCTGCGTTGTTTCTAAAGCAAAACCGTTTTCTACTCATCGACGAGCCGACAAATCATTTGGATATGCACGGGCGCCATACGGTCAGCCGGTATTTAAACGCCAAGAAAAGCTTCATTCTGGTGTCCCATGACAGAATGTTTCTGGATAATTGTGTTGATCATATTTTGTCGATAAACCGCAGCAACATAGAAATCCAAAAAGGTAATTTCTCAAGCTGGCTTAAAAACAAGCAGCTTCAGGATCAATATGAACTGGGTAAAAATGAAAGATTAAAAAAGGATATCAAGCGGCTATCCGCTGCAGCGAAACGGACAGCGGAATGGTCGGACAAAGTGGAAAAAGGTAAAATAGGTTCCGGGATTTATGACCGCGGTTATATCGGCCACAAGGCAGCCAAGATGATGAAGCGATCAAAGGCAATTGAGGAAAGGCAGCTTCATGCGGTGGAGGAAAAATCAGTATTGCTGAAAAACCTGGAAAAAGCCGACAGTCTGAAGCTTTCTTCCCTTTTGTATCATTCAGACCGGTTGACGGAGCTCAACGGAGTATCGATCTTCTACGGTAAAAAACAGGTGTGTTCCGATATCAGCTTTGTAATAAATCAAGGTGATATGATCGCATTGCGTGGTAAAAACGGTTCCGGAAAATCCAGTATAATCAATCTGATTCGGGGGGAAGACATCACTTATACCGGAAGCTTGTACAAAGCGCAAAATCTCGTTATTTCCTATGTGTCGCAGGAAACCTCATTTTTAAGCGGTAATCTGACGCAATTTGCATTGCATTCGGGTATAGACGAAAGTCTGTTCAAGGCAATACTCAGAAAGCTCGATTTTTCAAGGGTACAGTTTGAAAAAGATATGTCGGATTTCAGCGGCGGCCAAAAGAAAAAAGTCCTGATCGCCAAAAGTCTATGTGAAAAGGCGCATCTGTATATCTGGGACGAACCTTTAAATTATATCGATGTCCTGTCTCGTATGCAGATTGAGGATCTATTGCTTTCCTATAAACCAACACTGCTGTTCGTTGAACATGACAGTGCATTTTGTGAAAAAATCGCTACGACTATCGTCAATCTTTAGCTGCGTATGTAAAAGCCGGCAGCTGCCGGCTTATCCGGCTTAGCTCCAGGGTTTGCTTAGTTGGTCAAGGCGGTGATCCACCTCAGCGGAAACGATATGGTAGCCCAGATTCTCGATTTTTTTCAGAATAAGCTCGAGTCCGACGCCCGATGTATCGTAATCTACGGCGACCTTGTCTGTCCGATCATTGACACTGACCGAAAAAATACCGTTGAGCGTATCCAGTTCTTTCTTCAGTTCCTTGACTTGATGTTTCCCGGAGATCTTGTCCAGCTTAAAATAAGCGCTTTCTTTCGGCATATTTACCTCCTTTTACTGCAAAGCGGAGCTCAAATTTCCTACAATTGATATCGATATAATGCAATTGATTTATTCATATATAGTATATGCAAATTTCGGAAAAATAACAGGAGATATATCCAAATATAGACCAATTTCTCTGCCCGGAAGCAAAATTATTCTTCGCAGCAAAAGCACAGATTTGACGCAGATTTATAGTGGCAAAAGCTTTGCGCACTGTTGACGGCGTCCAGAATCGCACGCTCAACCGATAAAGATGCCAGAACGCCCACAGCGTCAAGCGTTGCAGGAACGTCACCAGTGCACATGGTAAAAACGGTGTCGCCGTCATACATCGTGTGCGCGGGCCGTATGCAACGTGCAATGCCGTTTTGCCCTAAGGAAGCAAGCTTTGTGGCTTGGGCCTTGGTCAAAGCGGCATTTGTCATGATGCAGGCAAGCAGCGTATTTCCGCTGTAAAAATCCGCCTTGTTAAGGTATGTTTCAACCGTATATAATTCACTGTTCAAAAAACCGCTGTTGTCGGCTTTACGTGCCCCGGCGATGATTTTTCCTGACCTGCTGTCAACGACATCGCCGACACAGTTTACCGCAACGACTGCTCCGACAAAAAGTTTGTCATGTACAAGCGCGCAGCTTCCGATTCCGCCCTTCATCGCTGTCATTTTTCCCGCTGCGGTGCCAAGCGTTGCCCCGGTACCGGCGCCATAGTTCCCGCTCATCCATTTTTGTCCGGAAAACGCGTTTTCACAGGCCTCATAGCCCATCCTTTCATCCGGACGTACCTTGTGATCTCCGCAGTTTAAATCAAATAAAATGGCGGCGCAGACATTCGGAACAACCGTAACGCCCACATCACGCCCAATTTTCCGTTGCTCCAAATAACGCATGACGCCACCGGCTGCGTCCATGCCGAAGGAGCTTCCGCCGGAAAACAAAACCGCATGCACGCTACTGCGGTTGTTTACAGGATTTAAGGCGTCTGTGTCCCGCGTACCGGGAGAACCGCCTCGGACATCGACGCCACAGACGGCGCCGCTGCTGCAGATCATTACGGTGCAGCCGGTCATTGCCGTAAGATCCTGCTCCTGCCCGATGAGAAAACCGGGCAGATCATCAATAACTATTGTCTTCATATTCTCTGTGCTCCCAGAATGTCTAAAATCGTCCTGATTATCACATGAACGTCGGCAAGCGCGCCTTTACCCTTGTCTCCGCAGGCCAGAAAGGCTTCCTTCGGCTCGATAAAACTATAACCAAAACCCTTCAGCCTTTCGATATTGCTTTGTGTGACCGGATTTTCGTACATCGCCGTGTTCATGGCGGGGCAGATTAATACTGGCTTGCCCTTAATGGCCATAACGACTGTTGACAGCATATCGTCGGCGATACCGGAAGCGAGCTTCCCGATGATGTTAGCCGTCGCCGGTGCGATCAGACAGCAGTCCGCTTTTTGGGCTAAAGATATATGTCGGACATCGAGGTAATCGACTTTCTCAAACATATCAATATAAACTTTGTTTTTGGTCAGCGTTTGAATGGTAAGGGGTGCGATGAATTTCGTCGCTGCAGCTGTCATGATCGCATGCACAGTAGCATTGCTTTTAGTCAGTTCATTTGCGATGTCAGCCGCCTTGTACGCGGCAATGCTTCCGGTAATCCCTAGAATGATCTCGTTCATTGTTCAGTTCTCCTGCATGTTATCGCCGCTTCTGCGATGGCAAAGGCGATTTCTTTTTTAGTCTCATATCTTTTAATATTGTGCGCCCGATCAATCAGATATCCTATATGACGGTCCCCGTCAATGTCCTTGAGGTCATTTGCCAAAACAAAGGCGCAGCTGTTTTCCCGCATGATATGATTTGCAGCCTCTATCAAACTGTCGTGTGCAACATGATCTAAAAGCTTGAAGCCAACAAGCAGCGATTTCGGCGAGAGATCCTTGAACAGCGCAATGATTTTCGGAGTCCTCTCCATCAGTAAAATCAAATTATCGATATCCGAACTGATCTTCCCAGAATCACCGGCCGCGGTTTGTGCGTTTTCAAGCCAGAGAGAGACAGCGCTCGCGTGAATAGCCTCCGGAAAGTCCATGACCTTTGTGCGGTGCTTCAGATAATCCGCAAAAAAAGCTGCAGATGTCACCCACTTTACGCGATAGTCTGAGACCGCCATAGCATGCACGATGATATCAAAATCCTGCGCATTAAGCGCGCATCTCACCGCGTCCTCAAGACTTTTGACGTCATGCACCTGGACGATTCCGGCCTTGTCCGTTATTGGAAGGACCGCAGATTCACCGCAGATATACCTTATGCAGGAAACCTCCGGGTAATCCGAAAAAGAATCGGCAATACAGCTGCCGAGCGTCCCGGTGGACATGTTCGATATTCCCCGAACGCTGTCAATCTGCTCGGTCGTTCCTCCGGCCGTAACCAAAACATTCATGTTCGCACCTTAAATCATATCAAATATGCTTTGGGATAAATAATAACATATAGCCATGAAATATTCAAACAATAGCTATATTTCCGGAGCACCTACAAACCCATTGGTTTCTCCTGCAATATTTGTTAAAATGGTTCACATAGACTATGTAAAAACATGTGTATTCGTGGTAAACTGAGTTTATCGTATTGTGAGGTAAATGCCATGCCATCTTATGTCATCAGCGTATCTGCCGGAAAAGGCTGTTATCGGCATATTTGCATTTCGGCTGATGCAACCCTATTTGACTTTCACGCAGAGATTCTTGACGCGTTTGATTTTATTGACGATCACGCACACGCGTTTTTTATGGACAACAGAATCTGGAGCGATCTGGACAGCTATTATGCCGAACAGATTGAAGATGAACTACGTCACACGAGCGATTATACTCTGGGTAGTCTTAACCTGATAGCGGGAAAAGCATTTAAATATGTGTTTGACTTTGGAGAAGAATGGGAGTTTTCGTGCAAGGTGCTTCGTGTGCATGACGATCCCTGTATAAAGCCTGCCGTCGTGCGCCGCTGCGGAGAGTCGCCGATTCAATATGAATGGGCAGACGATTCTGAGGATAGTGATCCGTATTATTACTCTCCGGAGAAGCTCGAAGCGTTATACAGAGAGTTGTCACTGCCGGATAAGACCATAAGCCTGCTGCATACCTACTTTGCCGCCATGGCCAGACTATACGGCGTCATTTCGTTGAAAAAGGTGCTGGAAATCATCAATGTCCAGAATGACCCGATTTCCGAGAACGATTTCATTGCTTTTTCCGAGATCGTGCGCCGCGAGAAGCATTATTACAGCATATTCGGTGAGGACGAGCTGTATGATAACGGTAAGATAACCTCACCGCTGGACAGGGAAATAATCGAGCAAAGTCTGTATTCACTTGATCTGGGCGAGTATGAAGAGATGAAAAAAGTACAGAACGGTAAACCATACTACATTCCGTCCAAAGAGGAGCTGCTAAAGTACGCAGATGAGGATTATTATGAGATGACCCGACAGCGCAGCGCCATGCAAGCCTATCTGCGCCGCCGAGTGTCAAAGGCACAGGTGGAGGACTTTGACCTGGAACTTCAACTGTACGCCACATTGGGAACAGCCAGCATGCAGCGCATCATGGACGATATGACCCGCATGGGCTTGGTGTTTAACGGCTTTAAAGACGTTCAGAATTTTATCTCGTTGCTCACAGACATGAGCAATCACAGCCGGATGGCTTTAAACCGCGGCCATACGCCGGTTGAAATAGGGGCAATAATGAAAACGAAGAATATATTTCCCCGATCCATTTCCTTTGGAACCAATATGACAGCAGCTCTTAAAAACGGCGCAATGGATCTTGATGAGCTTCGTCAGGGAATTCTGCGAATGGAGCTCCCCAACGAGAACCTGAGACAGAGCATGCTCGGTGAAATCAGCCGTATCGGTGCGTCTTCCTCAACCGCCGCAGTAGTGAAGAAGGAGAAAACAGGAAGAAACGATCCCTGCCCCTGCGGCAGCGGGAAAAAATACAAAAAATGCTGCGGCAGAGATCAGTAAGATTTACTGACTGCAATGCGCATACAGGGTTTCTTCGGAAAGAACCCTGTATAAGACAATTTGGCGGACAGCATATATATTTTAGGGCATTACTATTGACAATCCCTCCTCTTCACGTTTCGACACTACAGTCATTAACGCGTTTAATCAAAAAAGCCGTGAATACTTCGCTGTACCGAGATACTATTTCTCAGACGATCCCGAGCTGCAGCTTCATGTAGATATGGTAAGCAGAAATCCTCCCGATGTCGTGAGTCTTTTCCTTGCTGCCAATGAGGTGCTTGCGCACTGGGCGCGTTAAAAGACCTGTATCTATCGCTGGATGATATCGATTCCGTTATGCTGCTCAGCTCCGAAAGTGCCTTTCTGGATATCATCGCAGATGAATGCAGAGCCTTTTTCTTCGGCGATAAAAGCGCGGAGGAGACGGCCAAAATCATCAAAAACAAGCTGGAGGTTTATTTCAGCGAAAAGGGGTTGTAGCAAAACGAAAATTGCTACAGCCCCCGATTTATGCCCTGAAGCTGATTCTAAAGCCAAGGAAAGAGCCGATCTGTGGAAAAACAGCGGGCAAAAACCCGCCTTCATGTGGAAAACTATTCGGTTTTTCTGTGTTTAAGCCGTAAGTTTTTCGAACAACTGCCGTCCGGTTCGATTTCGTTGAATCTTGTTGTGGAGTTTGTTGACGTTGTAGCCCATCGCCACCAGGAGGATCTCGGTCAAAACCTTCTTGTTGCC
>LSQX01278372.1_pt1 | contig 88152 bp, 49 predicted proteins | sample 654561 | NCBI WGS metagenome assembly LSQX01 (sample SAMN04489861, study PRJNA283612) | anaerobic digester metagenome | isolation source: 4 biogas reactors fed with cattle manure at either 37C or 55C with and... | place: Denmark: Kongens Lyngby | collected 2014 | reverse complement strand
GTTCTAAGGAATAAATTTATGAGCCAAAAAATTAACATACCACAATTATTAGAAAAAGAAATCTTAGAAGCTAAAATTAGCACTAAAGCTGAAAAAAAAGCATTTATTAATGGTATGTTAACGGGAAGTGGATATCTATTTAAACAACAAGATAAAAGTGGAATAATTATCGAAGTTTCTAATTTTGAGCTGGCCCATAAAACTGCAGGCTTAATTCAACATATCACAAGCCACTTCCCTATCATCTATGAAAATAAAACTACTAGCAACTTAAATGATAAAACAATATATATTGTTGAAATATTAAATGAAAATGCAATACAACTTTTAATGTTCTCAGGTCAATTTAATGATCAAATTAATACTTTCCAAAGTATCAATATAGATGATTTAAAAAGTGACACAAGTAAAAAAGCTTTTTTACAAGGCTTATTTGCATCCTCTGGCTCAATTTATGTTCCACAAAATATAAAAAAACCAAGTGGCGGATATAGTTTAGAGATTGTTGTAAAAAATACTGAAATATCTAAAGAAATCAAAACTTTATTAAAATATTTTGATATACGATCAAACAGTCGAACCAAAAATAATGTAGTAATCATATACATAAAAGATGCTGAAATGATATTAGATTTTCTAATAATTATTGGAGCTGTAAATACATATTTTGAATTACAAAATATTTTAGCATTGAGGATGCTTACCAATGACACAAATCGAGAAAGAAATTGTATGATAGCAAATATAACCAAAACTGCAAAAGCTTCTGCAAAACAGTTACTTGCAATTCAAACTTTAATACAAAATGAACAAATTGATAATCTCAATCCGAAACTAAAATCAACAGCTCTTGCTAGACTAGAACACCCCGATTTGCCACTCTCAGAGCTTGCAAAAATACTAGAAGATAAGCCTTCAAAAAGTGGCTTAGCACATAGATTAAATAAAATAGTTGAATTTGCTAATCAGCAAAAAACTAAACAATAGTCTTTTTTATTTTTAAAATTGTAAAACTAAATATAATATATTTCTAAAATTAGGAGGATATAATGTCGACAAATAATGGTTATATACATTTGCATGTTCATACAGAATATAGTCTTTTAGATGGTCTTGCATCAATTGATGATTTAGTAGCTGAAGCTAAAGAACAAAATGCTAAAGCCCTTGCTATAACAGATCATGGCAATCTTTATGGTGCTTTAAAATTTATCAAAGCTTGCGAAAAAGAAAAAATTAAACCTATAATTGGCTGCGAATTTTACGTTACTGACGATATTCATAATGAAGATAAAAATAGAGAAAGTGATCATCTAGTATTACTTGCTAAAAATAAAACAGGCTATAAAAACTTATGTAAACTAAATACTTTATCATTTCTTGAAGGATTCTATTTTAGGCCAAGAATTGATTTAAAATTGTTAGAAAAACATAGTGAGGGTCTAATTTGTTTGTCAGCGTGTCTTGCTGGGAGATTACCTCGCCTACTACTAGATGACCTTGTTCCGGATAAATATGAAAAGGCTGTTGAATATGCTTTAAAGCTAAAATCTATTTTTGATGAAGGGGACTTTTACATCGAGCTGCAAGATCATAATTTAAAAGAACAAAAACTAACAAATCCACTTTTAGTTAAAATAGCAAAAGAAATTGGTGTAAAGTGTGTAGCAACAAATGATATTCATTATATAGCTAAAGAAGATGCAAAATATCATGACATTTTATTATGTATTCAAACTCAGAAGATTTTATCAGATGAAAATAGAATGCGCTTTCCCAATGATGAATTTTATTTTAAAACAAGAGAAGAAATGGAAAAAATTTTTAGTTGGTGCCCGGAATCTACGACTACCCCATATGAAATAGCAGAAAAATGCAACTTTACAATCGGAAAACAAGGGTATCAACTACCCCGCTATGAATGTCCTGACGATTTAAAACCATGTGAATACTTAAGGAAGCTTACTGAACAAGGTTTACAAAAAAGATATGGCAATATAACTGAGGAAATCCAAAATAGAGCTAATGTAGAGCTTGATGTTATTATACGAATGGGATTTGCTGAATACTATTTAATAGTTTGGGACTTTATTGATTGGGCAAAGAAAAATGACATTCCCGTAGGACCAGGAAGAGGAAGTGGTGTCGGAAGTATTGTCGCATATGCAATTGGAATTACCAATGTAGATCCATTAAAATATGGATTGATATTTGAGAGATTTTTAAATGAAGATAGAATGACTATGCCAGATTTTGATATTGACTTTTGTCAAGATAAGCGACCAAAAGTTATTGATTATGTAACCCAAAAATATGGTAAAGGACATATCTCGAAAATTATAACATTTGGACGCATGAAGAAAAGACAAGCAATAAGAGATGCTGCTAGAGTTTTTGGGTTGTCTTTTGATGAATCGACAAAGTTGATTAATTCTATTCCAGAAGATACATTTGCTAATAAAAAGCTTAAGCTAGAAGAATTGCTAAACCCAAATAGTGATAACTATGAAAGAGAACTTGATGACTTTTGTGCAGAAAATCCAGTTTTTAAATCAGTAATCAATGCTGCTTCAAAAATCGATAATTTATCTAGACACTCTGGAGTACATGCTGCTGGAGTTGTTATATACAAAAACCCCGCAATTGACACTTTGCCTCTTGCAAAAAATAAAGATGAAGTAACTACCCAATATGATAAAGATGAAGTTGAACAAATGGGCCTATTGAAAATGGACTTTCTTGGCTTACAAACACTAACTGATATCAAACTTGCTCATGATACAATTTTAAAAACTAAAGGTATAGATGTTACTTTTGACGATAAATATGATGACCCTAAAGTATATGAATTAATTTCAAGCGGAGATACAGATGCAGTCTTTCAACTTGAAAGTCCCGGTATGAAAAACTTTATGAGAAGATTAAAGCCAACTTGTTTAGAAGACATTATTGCAGGAGTTGCTTTATATAGACCAGGTCCAATGGATAATATTGATACATACATTGAAGGTACACATAATCCAGAAAAAATCACATATCTAGACGATAGATTAAAAGATATTCTTGGACTAACTGCAGGTATAATTGTATATCAAGAACAAGCTATGAGAATCACTCAAGTTCTAGCTGGATATGACTTAAATAAAGCTGACAATTTTAGACGTATCATCAGCAAAAAAATACCTGAAGAAATGAAAAAACAAGGTGATATATTTGTTTATGGAAAAAGAGATAAAAATGGCAATTTAGTTTTAAATGAAAAAGGATTACCAGAAGTTCCTGGTTGTATTGAAAATGGAATTAGTGAAAAAACTGCAAAAGCAATTTTCCAACAAATGGAAAAATTTGCAGAATATGCCTTTAATAAATCTCATGCAGCAGCATATGCTGTAATTGCTTATATTACTGCATATTATAAGGCATATTATCCTGTAGAATATATGGCTGCTGTTATAAACAGTCGTATATACAAAGCAGATGAAATGAGAAAATATTTGCCCATTATAAAAAGAATGGGAATCAACATTGTAAGACCCGATATTAACAATAGTCAAGGGTTATTTACTGCGGAAGATAAAAGCATTAGATATGGGCTTGAATGCATAAAAGGTCTTGGTAAACAAACCGTTGAAGATATTATTAATGAAAGAGAAACTAATGGAAAATATACAAGTTTTTATGATTTTATATATAGAACGCAAACATTAGAAAGACCAATAACAAAGGATGCTATAGAAAATTTAATTCGTGGCGGTGCACTAGATTGCTTCAATGAATTTAGATCGACTATGATGGTGAACTTATTAACTATGATAAAAAAAGCAAAAGCAAATTATGAAACTGAAAACAATCAAAGCAACTGTCTTCTAGATTTCTTTGATGTGGAAATTGAGCTTGATACTAACATTGATAACATACAAAATAAAGAATATCCCCACTCTGTCATATTAGAAAATGAAATGCTTGCTTTAAACATGTATGTTTCTGGCCACCCTCTTGACTCTATCGTTTTTGAAAAATCTGATATAAACTTTGACTCTACAGTTATTGATTCGCTGATTTCTGATGAAAACGATGAGCTAGAAAACTTCGAAGATGCAGAAGCTAACCCTTATGATATCAAGTTTAAAGATGGCGACTATGTTACATTTGTAGGTATATTTAGAGAAGTAAAAAAACGAGTAAGCAGAAATGGCTCAAACTATTATCAACTCAAATTAGAAGATAGTTTTGGAACTATAGAAATGATAGCCTTTGAAAACCTTTCATCTAAAAAAGGACACTTACTCAAAGTCGGAGAAATTGTTAAAGTTACAGGTACCTTGTCAATTAGAGGTAGCAATGTTTCTGTCAGATGTAATGACTTGGTTGAACTCGAATCTAACACAATGCAACTCCAAAAGGATGCTAGATATTTATACGTATTATTAGACTCAACTACCCACCACAAAAAAGATTCTATTGAAGCTATTTTAGCAAATAATCCAGGTTTAAATACAGTCTATTATCAATATAATGGGCATATATACAAATTTGAAAATTTAGTAGATAATCTTGATGATGCAAAAACTAAAATAGAAGAACTGCTAAATCAATCAAATAAAGTAAAATTATGCAACAAAATAAGTCATAATCCTAAAAAAGAAATTGACTGTTAAGAAATATTTAAATAACTACAACATATAAATAGTTAATGTCAAAATAGCACTTCTCTAAATGTGTTTGTGTTTCGACAACAAAAAAGCTGTTAAGATTTTTTTGAGTTTCTTAACAGCCCCCTTTTAAAAGCAAAGTATTAATCCTGTCCACCGTACATTTTAAATAAGATATAACTTAAAAGTTTTTTAGGCACTAACTTAGAAATGAACCATAATATTTTATAATCAGTACCAACAACAAGATGATGTGGTATTCTTTTTTTGATTGCCTTTTTAAAAATAACTTTAGCAGCGTATTCAGCACTCATACCACCCCTTTCATCTTTTTCCATAACAGCCACTGATTTTTCCACAAAGCTACCATAACTCCCCACTTCTTCTGCTTTCACGCGATTATCTGTAAAAGATGTAGAAACATCACCTGGCATTACTGTCATAATTTGCACCCCAAATGGTCTTATTTCATTTCTCAAGCTATCTCCAAATAAATTTACTGCTGCTTTAGCGGCACAGTAATATGACTGATAAGGGATAGGTAATACAGCAGCTAATGAAGATATATTAATTATTTTTCCTTTAGTTTCTCTTAGATATGGCAAACAGGCTTGAGTAAAATAAGACAATCCAATAACATTAATATCAAAGATTTTTTTAACATTTTCTGATGTGGTATGTTCTACAGCACCAGAAATTCCCATGCCTGCATTATTTATCAACATGTCAATTCTACCAAACTTATCGATTACTTCACTAATGGCATCATATACTTGTTTCTCATTTGAAACATCACAAGATATTTTATATATATTATCCCTATTATAGTCATTAAATGTTCTACTTATTGAAATAACTTGCCAATTTGCAATTTGAAAAAATTTAACTAACTCTGCTCCAATACCTTTTGAACCACCTGTAATTACAACAACCTTATTTTCCATAGCTTCTCCTTATAAAACATATTAACCATATACTTTCATATATTACTTTATGATTAAACTATGAATTTGTCAATATTGAAACTTTTTATAAAACTATAAACTGTATATATTTTATATATTTTTTTCTAAACCAAACTTTTCAATAATATATGAAACTCCATCATCATAACAAGAAGGGGCAATGAAATTAGCAACTTCTTTTGCTTCATTTGACGCATTGGCAACAGCTACCCCAAGACCTGCATATTTAATCATTGAAATATCGTTGCCACTATCCCCTATACATATAATCTCATCTCTTTCAATATTTAATTTTTTTGCAATATAATCTACAGCAATTCCTTTATTGACTTGCTTACTAATAACTTCAACAAATTTTGGACTAGAAGTATTTACTAAAACGAAATCAGAAAACTCTGAAAGTATTTCATTATAAATAAAAAAATTCTCGCTTGAAGGAGCTATAACCATAAATTTTAGTGGAGACAGGTTATTTGCTTTAATGTATGATGAAACTTTATTTTTTATTTCCTTTGAATGACATTTCGTAAATAAATTATATTCTTTTGTATATTCCGTTTGTTGCTCTATTAAATATTCATCTAGTAAATACGTGTGATAATACCAGCCAAAACTTTCCAAAAATTTTGATATTTCAAAAGCCAAAGAAGAATCTATAGTGGTCTTTTTAAAAATTTCACCTGTCTTATAGTCAGATATCATTGCACCTTGAAAAGATATTAAATCATTAGAAACATTTAATTCTTTTGCATAAGGCAATATTGAAGAAGTCATTCTTCCTGTGGCAATAGTGAAAAATCCACCTTCTTTTTGAAAATCATTTACAGCTTTTTTTAACCTTTTAGATATGCTAAGCCTTGAATCTGTAATGGTGCCGTCAAAGTCTGCAACTATTAATTTATATTTCATTGTTTCTCCTATAGCTTATTTTCAAAAAATGATTTAATCTCTTTCGCTTTTTTCCTTCCAATACCTGGCACTTTCATCAGCTCATCAATTGTCGCCTTGCTTATTGCTTCAATTGTTTTAAAATGCTTAAATAATGCCTTTGAATGAACTTCCCCTATACCTCTAATACCAGTCAAATTAGACGATAACATTTTTTTCATTTGAAGATTTGATTGATATTTGTTTGCAAATCTATGTGCTTCATCTCTAACTCTTTGGAGTAATTTTAAAGAATCACTGTCTTTATCTAAGTTTAACACTTTTTCATTGTTCCAAAGATATATATCTTCATTTTTTTCTGCTAAAGCAATAAATGGAATATTATGCTTTAAAATAACTGGTGAAACTGTTGACAAATGTCCTCTTCCACCATCAATTATTATTAAATCTGGTTTTTCTACAAAGCTAACATCATCAGACTCTAAAGATTCCATTCTTCTAGTTAAAACCTCAAACATTGAAGCATAATCATCAACACCTTTGACATTTTTAATTCTAAATTTCCTATAATGTTTTTTATTTGGTAATCCATTTAAAAAAACAACCATAGAGGCAACTTTATCAGAAGCACCAAAATTTGATATATCGTAACATTCAATTCGTCTTGGATATGTAGGTAGTCCTAAATCCTCTTTTAAGCTTCTTAATGAAGATAACACTAAATCTTCTATGTTTGAACTTCTTACTACTACTTTTGATAAATACTCTTTTGCATTGTTTAAAGCAAATAATAAAAGTTGTTTTTTTATTCCTGCCTTAGGATATGATATTTTAACTTTATTTCCTCTAATCTCACTTAAATGATCTTGCAATTCATCTTTAAATTCAAAATCTGGATATATAATTATTTCCTTAACTAAAATAGGATTAATTTCATAATATTGTGATATATAGCTAGATAAAACATCGCTATCTTCAAGCAAATTATATGTTTGTATATTTTGAATACCAATCAAACTTCCATGTCTAACATTTAATACAGTTATTACACCATATTCTTTATCGACTAATCTAACAAAGACATCTACAGAAATCTTTTGAGCTACATCAACGACTTGTTCTCTTTCTAATTTATCAAGCATTTGCAACTTGTCTCTATATTCTATTGCAGTTTCAAAATCCTCTTGGTTGGAAAATATTTCAATTTTTCTTTTTAGCTCTTCTTTAACATATTTATCTTTTCCAGAAAGAAAACTTATTACATTTTTAACTATTAAGTCATAATCTGCTTTATTTATCGCCTTAACACATGGTGCTGAGCATGTTCCAATAAAACTTTTTAAACAACCCCTAGCTTTTTTTAAGGGCAAAGGTCCTTTACAACCCCTTATTGGAAATATTGATTGAATAATATCTAATAAGCCTGATGCCGTAATTCCTCTCATATATGGGCCAAAATATAAACTTCCATCCTTTTTTACAACTCTAACTATTTCTATCCATGGAAAATCATCATTAATATGAATTTTTAAATATGGATACGTCTTATCGTCTTTTAATAACACATTGTAAAATGGTTGATGCAATTTAATAAGAGAATTTTCAAGTACTAATGCTTCAAGCTCAGAATTAGTTAAAATATATTCAAAATCCGCTATTTCAGAAACAAGCAACATGGTTTTTTTATTTTTAGGTGCTAAAGAAAAATACTGATTAACCCTTGCTTTTAAATTTTTAGCTTTACCGATGTAAATTATCGTATTATGCCTATCTAGCATAATATATACACCACTACCTTTTGGTAATAATTTCAATTTTTTATTAATTTTTTCATTCATTTACAAATAATATTCAATAATTTATTGATACTTATAATATCTTATGTTATTATACAAAAAGCGACATTTTCATACTCATGCCCTCATGGTCAAGTGGTCAAGACACTAGCCTCTCACGCTGGAATCAGGGGTTCGACTCCCCTTGGGGGTGCCACAAAACACCTTAACGGTGTTTTTTTATTCAAAATTTTTTATTAATATCAAAAAACACCAACAAAAAGTTATGGCAATTCGTTGAGCGGCATATTGGATAAAGTATATCCAACAAAATCAAAGTTTCGTTGTCTATACATTCCAAAATCTGAAACAGTCGCGACCAAGCCATCAAATGTCATTTTCATTACGTAACAAGAAGCATTAGAATATGCATATTTCTCAATCCATGAAGATTGCTCTACTCCTTTATCTGGCATATAGAAAGTATGTTTATCGCCGTTTATTTCAAAATATACAGGAACGCAATCAACTGGACCTGAACTAACATTAACAAGACCAATAGGCAATAATCCAGAATCAACTGTAGTTTGCTCACCTATTGATATTTTAATAGCATATTCGGTATTTTTTGATAGACTTATTGCTTCTGACTGCACAACAGAATTGGAAGACTCTCCTTTATAAGTAAAATCAAGGCTTGAATTAGATATTTCAAAAGTTAAATTATGCTCATTTACAGGACTAAATATACTAATTATTGATTTAGCAGATGCTCCAGCATTATCGTATTTATATTTTAGGTTCGCATAACCTGATTCTAGTATATTTCTTTCTGGTATTTGTCTAAATTCTTCTATTTCTTGTGGTGTAACTGAAGCATCAAATTCTGTCTCTTCTAAGGCATTAATAAAATTTAAACCATGCTTAATTAATCTATCTTGATTAAGATCATGTGTATAATTAAATGCTACATCTTTAATAATTGCTCTACCAAAAACAAGTTTTGTTTCAAATTTATTGCCCATCAAGGACATTTTGTTAATATCTAGTGGTGATTTATAAATTAAACTACCATCTTCATATAACAATATACTTGTGCCAGTCGTATCTTTTAGTAAAGATATACGATAATCCTTGTTTGCCGCAAATGTCACGCCGTGAATTAATGTTAGATTACCTAGACCTTCTTCATAATATATACCAGGATTTTCTAATTGGTTTGTTATCAATATCGATCTATTCGCACTACTATTGTAAAATAGTCTCATTGCAACTTTTGTAAGCTCTTTGACAACTTGGAAACCTCCATCATATTCGCCCGGAGTTCCACTATCACTATCAAGCAACTCTCTTGACCCATCTGCACTTATTAAGTTCAATGTTTCAAACAATTTAAATGTCATTGATACACTTTTAATATTAGTATCAAAAGGTTCAAACTTAAACAATCTTCCTGTATCTTGACCTGGAGCTTCATTATAACCGTAAGGATCTGCATAAATATCACCACGCATTGGTTCTATAACATTAAATGCAGGTGTGACAAACTCAGGCTTGCCATTTATTAAGACTTTAGTTCCTTCTATATCTTCTGGATTATCATAATAATAGATTAATGGTGTATATCCATTTTCTCCATTTTGTCCAATTAAGAAATTCATGAAATTATCATATCTGCCATCTAGCATTGTTTGACTTTTTCCTAGTGTCGTATCACCATCAAAATAAAATGAATTGGCTCCTATTGTAATTGATTCTGTAGAACCTAAATCCTTTGTATAAATTACTCTATAATCTGCAAATTTATACATTTCTGGATAAGTTGCTGGATAATAGTAAGCATATGTAATTAATCTATCAATTAAATCGTCTTGATAATAAGCATATACTTCTAGCTTATTAGAGCCTAATAGTAAATCAAATGCTGTTAACCCACTTGATTGCTCTATTCCATTTAAATAATATTTGAGAACAACATCTTGTGAAATTAACCCTAAATCAATTACATTTGCATATGGCATGCTAACATTTTTGGTGACATATTTAAAATTAGAAGAAAGAATTAATTTAGAGCCACTGACTTCATAAAATCCTTGATTTGCAGAGGACATTCTTCTAATGTCAATATCTAAGTTTGCGCTCAAAACACCAATCTTTACAGGCCCCGGATATGCTACTTGTGGCTCAATAGACTCTAAAATATTGAAGATAACCTCACCGCTTGCACCTATACCTTGATATGCCAAGCTATTCAAACTTATTACACTTGAATGACTATTATCAATATCAACGTATATCATCATATTAGCTTTATCATGGAAGAAATTAAATGTATGTAAATAACCATCAAAAATAGTAGGAGCATCAACAGGACTAGATGAAAAAGCTTCTACTATTTCAATTTGGCCATTGCTAACCTCATAATAAACTAAAAATTCTAGACTAAATGCTTGAATACCGTTATCTAAATAATACTTAGAAGTAGAATTTAGATTTGAGTTTGAGTTCATTCTAAACATCAAAACCGAGTGTTTTTCTGTTCTTTGATATTCAGGATATTGAACGCTATCACCACTTGCTCCAGTACTAGTATGACTTAATACAAAAGCTAGACTAGTCGATGTTTTGTATTCATCAATTTTCTTAGCTCTAAATGAAATGCTTAGTTTGTCATACACTTTCATAATTGCCAAGCTATTTACAAAATCATAAGCTTCATTATATGTATCATAACTTGAGTTAAGACCTTCATATGCATGTTCTAATCTTTCAAATCCATATGGGACGTCAGAGTTTACATATTCTTTTAACTCCATATCTTGCATGGTTAGACTTTGTTGCTCTTTAAATATTAATGGCAAAGATTTTTGTTTCTCAAATTTATTTGCTAAGTGCTCTTGCCTCTTATTTGATGCAACAGTTACAGGATTACCTTCAGTAGTTGATGTAACTTTAAAATAATCTGCATAATCTGCAGTTGATACTAAATTTACACCATCATCAAAATGCTCTGCAGAAGTATATTTTAATAAAACGGAATACATTGTATTTAAGGCATTAGGCGAAGGCGAGCTTTGAATAGTTATAAGATTGTTTGGATATGGTTTGTTACCTAAATTAAATGTATAATCTTCACTTATATTATAATTTTCAAATCCATTTGATAAGTATTGATTATAAGTTTGCTGAGAAACTGAAGTATCAAATACATAGAATGGGAAGCGATTACCTGTTTGCCAATCTGAATAATTTGTATTATAAAATATATTTTTCTTTGATGGAACAATATCTATAACTTGATATACATATTTTACTTCAGCATCAGAAAACTCTACAACTTGATTGTCTACCGTATAATTACTTGTCGGTGAAAAATTAGAAACAGTAACTCTCCATCCTGTAGCAATTTTAGCAACTGTTATTTTATGATTAAATAATGTTTCCTTTTTATTAACTTCACGAATTGTTTTTCTTGTATCACTTCCAACAGCTACATCAGGTGGATTGCTCCCAACATATGGCACTATATTAAGATTAAATTCTCCTCTATGTAAAACATCTGAAATTGATGAATGTAGTTGTTCTTGATATGCAGCTTGAGAGCCATCTTTAAACCTAAAGTCCATAGGACCATATGTTCCACCAATAATTTTATATGATTCATATTCTAGTTTTTCTGATCCTGGTGTTTCATTATACAATGCAACAGTTTCTGACAAATATGGATATATCATCATATTTGAAAAGGTACAAGTACCACTTAATGGCGAATATGTATAAAATTTAAATGCTGTTTTAAGTTTATCTGGATCAATTTCAATTTGTACTTGCTTTTTATTGGTAACAAGCGTGCTACCTTCTACAACTATTGCTGTATAGTTTTCTAGTACATTATGAGAAACTAGAGCATCCCAAGTCATATCAGATATACTAATCACTTTAGGTATAGTAGATGCTACTGAATACAAATTAAATTTAGGTGCATTTGCTTCTCCTGGTTGTAAGTCCACACTCGGATTAAGTGTTTCTATATCCCATGATGCAAATCCTTCATATGTAATTTTATAATTGTTGTTATTTGAGCCTGCATGTCCAAGAGGATTGTCGAAAGTCCCATACTCAACAACCATATTTTGTTTATCACTCATGTCAGTAATAGTTAAGTATATTTCTTTAGGGGTTATTTGAACACTATATCCACTAATATCAAAGCTAAATTTATAATTTTTGGTAACAATTTCTGATCCCTCATACATATTTGTCAAATATAATTTATAATCAGATAAATCAACTGATACCTTTGTGTGCAAATCTGTTAACTCTGGATTAGTTGTTTGATTCAAATCAATGAAAATGTTGCTAGACTCAGAAATCAATCCAATTGGAGTTAAATCCCCTGTTACGTTATCTAATTTATTCAACATCAAATCAGCAGAAACCCCTAGTGGAAGGCTTGGGAAATGGAATGTGAATTTAAATGTTTCTGAATATTTTCTTGAAATATTATTGCCAGCTTGAACCTCTAAATTAGCTGTTGCTCTTGAGATCCTTAGTAACCCAGAAAGTATTCTGACTTCATAGTTTGTTGAAAAATAATTCTCTGCACAAATTATATAATCGTCACTATCAAGGTTTGATAAACCAAGTTTATCATTATAAATACCTTGTTCATATTCTGATTCCAAATATAAGTGATGAACAGCAGAGCTAGTATTAATTACTGAATTAGTGTAACCAGATCCTATTTCATCGCCAAAATATGATTTTCCAAAAAACTCAAGTAATTGAGCATCACTAGGATCCTCAGTGGTTCCATAATATGCTTTATAAAAATCAATAGCTGTTGCCTTATCTGTTGAATCGAAAATATCTAAAAGTCTATATGAATTAATTGTACTTGTAGCAATAGTTGTTCCATAAATCAGATCGCCTTCAGTTCCTACATCAAGCATTACTACAGTTATCTTATTTTTAACAATTCTAAATTTAGGATTTGTAGTTTCAGGATGCAAGCTAATTAAATAGCTACCCGAATTATCTACTATCATTTGGTCTATTGAAATATTGTAAGTCCCACAGTTTCTATTGAAATTCAAAACATTAGGATGCCCAATTAATGAAACACCAGATGTTATTAAACTTCCTTTTGAATCAAATATTTGATAAATAACATTTATTTGAGCTTCTTCTTGAATTTCTCCATATTTCTTTTCAATATCTTGAACTTTTAAAAGTAAATGTCTTTTAATAATAGTTACAAATGAATTTTGCTCCCATATGTATACTGTGTTATATCCATGACTTTCAAACTCAAAATTGAGAATTTGATTAACAACAAAATCTTCTCCCTCTGCTGGCCAATTTGCTTCATTAAATGTAAATGAAATATAGTTGTTTTCTTGATCCATTGTTGAACTCAATATATTAACAAAACTCAACAACTCGTCAAACTTTTGTTTCATTGCAGTGTAGCCTGAATTATAAATTGCAGATATTTCATCAATTCTAGATGCTAAAGTATCTAGATTATTAAACAATAAACCTGAAATATCTTCGAAATATAAATGAGAAGCATATTTAATAGCTGTTTTATCGCTATTAAGCATTTCATCAATTGCTGTTTTAAAAATGTTTATTCCATTTTCTAAAGCCTCTTTTGAGCTTTGCATATTCAAAGCAAAAAAGGCACTTCTTACTCTTGAAACTCCATTCGTTAAAAAACTTAACTTTTCAACATGATCAGTTTTTTCAGCCTCTCCTACAAAATTGCGAATTTTGGGTGGATTAGTTTCGTTAAATATAAAATCAGTTGACAATAAAAATGGCAATTCGGTATTTCCAAGCATCAATTCTCTTTTTAACGGATCATATATATTTGTTTTATTTAATCTAATAACGGAGGTTGTTGGTAATATCGTAAACACATAATCTTGATGCAAATTAATAGAATAATTTGGATTTAAGCTGCTAGCTGCAACTTGATATCTTCCTGAATCACTATTTGCTCTATTATCGTTTGCTTCTCTAGTGAATGAAAAATGAATATTTTCATTATTTAGAACTTCGCCTTGTACAGCTCCAGTGATATTAAACTCTCTAATGAAAGGAGTCATACCATTATAAGATTGTTGTAAATTATTGCTTGATATTTGTAAAACAACAACTTTTGGTATTATTTGATATTCATAATCTTGATAATATAGCTCATAAATGTAATTTGGATTATTAGAATTTTGAATTATTCCAATATCATAACTTAAAATATCACCATTCAAATCAATTAAAACATTTCTAGGAGGCTCACTTTCTCCAATTATGCCAAGGCTCAACGTTGGCCTTAGGCTAGGTGCGACATAAGGAATTACATCATAATCTTGTGGCATTATTTCAATTGGTCTTCCGTTATATTCTCTAGATACCAAGTGTGTCTCGGCATTTGCATTTTTGAGTTTGACAAATAAAGTTTTAGCAACAACTTGAATATGATATGTTTCTATCGGTTCTATTAGCTTGTAGTTATTGTTTGACAATGTAGAAATAGGAGTAAGCGTATATGTACCAATATCAGTTATTGTACTACCTAAAATTTGTTCTCCATTAACTGTCGCCGTTAATTGAACACTTACAACATCAAGCTTTGGCTGACCGTCTTCCAAAATTGGTTCGCCATTTTCATCGTAAACCATAGATAATTGCTCAGGTTTAACAGAAAAATGCAATGTATAGCCACTTGTTGCATACTCAAGACTAGAGTTGTTTTCAACAAGATTTTCACCATTTAGTAATTGAACTTCTACTGCCCTTTGATTTATTTTATAAGAAACTGCTGTATCCCTCAAAAATATCTGATAATTGGGATCAAAAGAGCTTACTTCTATATCATAAGACCCTACATTTTTACTTTTTTGCCTTAATAAAAGATTAACCTTGTTTTTGTCAAAGTCATTTTCTTCTATGTAATTATTGTTTGAATCTTTAGAATACAAATTCATGCTAGATTTGGAGATCGACCCCTCTAATCCATCATACTCTTTACTCAATTCGCTTGAAAATCCAACATATATCTTTTTAGTTTCAATTGTTAAAACTGAATCTAAATTTGTTGTTGCATTTTTCCCTAAAATCAAATGATAGTTTGAATTATTTTGTGCGAGTGTCCCAAGCAGTATTTTATATCTACCAACACCTTCCCCTGCAGCCCTTGCAAGTTTGCCTTCACCTAAAAGATTATCTGTAGAAAGCAACCCACTTTGACTTTCACCATCAACTGGTTTTGTTTCAAAAGCAAAATCAGGATCATTATCACCAAAAGTTTTAGTTGCATCTAGAGGCACAATTAGAACACTTCTTTTAGTTGTTTTAACCTCTCCCTTTACAAATTGAACATCATATAATTCAAACTTTTCTCCTTGTTGATCTATAGATAAATATATTGCAACTGAACCTACTTGAAGATTTGATGTTATTCCTGCTATTAAAGTTTCTCCATATGTTAAAGGATTAATTTGGTAATATGAATACTTTAATGTACCAATATCACTAAGTGTTTCCCTTTGATTGCCTGAAATAGGTGCAAATGCATCTTCATCTGTAGTATCTCCAGCTGCTTGTTTTGTAAAAATCAAATTAAGATTAGAACTTTGCCATGAACTACCATAAACTCTCACTTGTGATTTAACTTTTATGTATATCGTTCTCTTTAGATACTTTACCAAAACTTCATTTCCAGTGCCCATAGCATATTTTTTCAAAATAATTTCATAATTTCTATTTGCGTTATTGGTTAAAGTACCATTGGTAATTTGTGTATAACCAATGACATTGTCAGGATCATCTGCAGCCTTTTCTGATAACTGAGATAAAATATCTTCTTCTAAATTTAATTTTGCCCCCAAACGCCCATCTAGCACATCACCGTATAATAAACCAGTGTCGTCAACAATAACGCCTGCATCTGCTGCTTCTTGTTCTGATAATTTAGAAGTATCATATTCAATTGATGGCCTAGGTTGTCCGTGTTGCCATGTTGGCAAGACTCCAGACACTAATTTGGGATAAACATTTACTTTTCTTCTAATGACATTAAAACTGCTTTGAATATATATGAGGTTATAATTAGGATTTTCTAATACAGGATTGATTGTCACAGTATAATTAGCAACAGCCTCATTAAATGCTAAAGCTCTCTTAGGACCCTGTGGCGTTGCATATGTTATGTCAAAACAATCATATGTATCAGAATCATCTAACACACCACCATTTTTATTTGCAATTTGAACTAAAGTTTTGTCAATTTGCACATTGGTTCCTGTAAATCCTAATGCTCTAAAACCTAAAGCTCTATCTTGTTCTGCAAACACTTCCATTGGATTATCTAAAATGCTGGCAGTTGGTGAAGTCCTTAACTCGATTAACATTCCTTGGGGTGTTGAATCACCATAAATTTGCGACTTAGCAGCAACTTTTATATATATTTCCCTTTGTAAAATCACTAAATCTTTTATATCTGTTCTATTCCTATAGTCATATATGAAACTATTGTGGACTGCATCACCAAAGGAGCGTACAACAATTTTATATGTTCCAACATTTGCTGGAAACTTTGTGTATTCTCTAAGCGCGATGCATTGAGTAGATGGAGAATGTAGTAAATTATTTTCAGTTAACTCTTTATCAAATAGAGTTTGATAAACTAAATCTGTAGAAACAAATATGTGAGATGGAATATAAAACACATAATAAAACCCGCTCTCAACATTTCCACTGTGCAAAGATCCTTTCGTTAGCGTAGTATCTGCAGGAGAAGAATTATCTTCCAATCCGTCTGCTGTTAACACAGCACTATATCCAGTTACACTAAATGTAGGCTCGCTTGCTTCACCATATATGAAACTGTTTTTGCCTGAAGGATATGGTATAGTAATTCCAAATAAAGCAGTTTTCTTATTGTACACAACGACGTTATAAGAGTAAGTTGCTACACCATAAGTTGAAGTGTATACTAACTTAATTGTTTGAGTTTTGGGAGCTCCATCAAAATCTGAAGAATCAAATGACGAGTAATCTATAACAAGTGATCCTTCTTGAACAAGCTCATAAACTGTTGGGAAAACTATAATATCTTCCCCTTCTTCATGATGCACAATGCCATTTGTTTGTCCATTTGTGTAATTCACTTGAAGTGTTGGATAAACACTTGGATTATCTGCACTTACATAACTAAATGGTTCGCCTTCAACAAAAGCATTTTTAAATAAACTTCCAATTATAATGCTTTCTACTTCTTTTTCTACAACATTAATTTCAAATTGAACCGTTTTTCCTAAATAATATATTGTAACATTTCTCTCATTTAATGTAGCATCTGTCTTATCGTATCCATTAGGATTGTTTTCACTTTTTTGTATATGAGAAAGCTCAAGTTTAACAAAACTTCTTTTTTCTGTAGATTGACCATGTCCTTCACCTACAGCTCCTTCAGCCCTATACACTGCTATAAAATATGTGTCATCAATTATTAAATCACCACCAGCAATGGCTTGAATTTTATCAATATTTTCTTCGTCTATTTCTATAGCATAAAGAACTGAACTTTTAACGATAACATGAATGCCTAGCTCTTTACCTTTATATAGTAACTTGACAAACTGCTCACCAGGACCTTGTTCTTTTTGATAATCTAAAACTTGAGTTATATGATTTTTAGCTATGCTATAAGGCTCTGATCTAGAGTCACCACCAGTTTCAAGTTCAATTATCTTAAGATGGTCAAAGCTTGTTGCTAACCCACCAGCCCCAGTTAGCTCTGCATATAAATTCATAAAGTCAATTTCTTGTCCCTCTGTAACATAAACTGTTGGCATTTCGTTATACCAAGCAACATTAGTATTAGCCTCTACATCCCACTTAACTTCTTGAATCGTTTGCTCAACCACTGTAACGGTGTAAAAAACAAACACATCTGCATCAAAAAGATAGCTAATCTTTATATCTATATCAGTGCCAGTTGGAACATTTAATGGTACCCTTGCAAAATCAAATTCACTGTTATTCAAATCAATTTCTTCTGTAGTACCATTTGAATATATCTTTATTATTCTAAGTCCAAAATAAACAAATTCCTCTGTTGCTCCTACAATTTCACTTCGAGTATATTCTCGCATCCTTGGTTCAGAGCCTTGAGGAATCGCTAAAGCTACAACTTCTTTTTCTATGACATTTACCGTATAACCATGCCCAACTATTTGACTAGACGCATCTGCATCAAAAGGATATGTAATTGAAACCAGCCTATTTCCAAGCGTTGTATCTTCTTTTCTATATGAAAGCATCTCCTTTGTAAGTTTTATATTTTCAAATTCATTAGAACCTTCAAACTTTATTTCTATATATAGATTATCTAAATTAACATCTAAACCTTCTATAACATCACCAAAAGCATTTCCTCTTGGCTCAGAAATAAATTCATTTTCTTCATTATAACCTTGATAGAATAGGTATCCAATTTCAATTGGTGTTTTAATTACAGTGACTGGTATAGGGATGGGATCAATCATGCCACTATGATTTAAATAAACAACTACAGCACCTTCATTAACAAATGAAAGCCCAAATTCTTCACTTTGTCCTTCTATTGAAAAGTAAAAACCTTCATTTGTAATAGCTAAACCTTGCCTAGTTATTTCCGTCGTTGTATCACTTGCATACTTAAATTTTATTGACATATTTGAATAATTAAACTCTTCATTAATAAAATATGTAAGCTTTGGATCATTAGTTATTTCAATTTCTGGGATTTTATTTTTTATTTCTATATCAATTTCTACACTTCCAGAAATATTATTATAATCTGAATCAACGTAAGTTATAGTCGCCTGTGAATTGCCGGAAATAGAAGAATCAAAAGTAATCATGTCTGAGGTAACTTGAATCTCTTGGCTCCCTTCGACATTTTTATAAAGCCCGTTTTTATATTTTACCTTGATTTTTGTGTCCTTAGGATCTACGGTAACATCTCCGTAGTATGCTTCTAGCATTGGGGCGCCAACTAATTCAATTGTATCAATCGCCATGGGTTTAATTTCCATTTCCCCAACATAAGTAATAGTGCTGTCTGCTGAGAGCTCAGCAACAATTTGATACTGCCCTGCTTGAGCAAATGTAACTGTAGCTAAATCTGAAAATTTATGAAGCACATTATCTTTGCGATAAGAAATTTCTATATTTTCTGCAACTGCATTTAACTCTGAAACATTGCCACTGTTATATACATAGCAAAACGTCCAAAACTTGTAATTTATGACAGTGTCTACATACAAATTAGTAGGAACATTAAGATTGATACTCGATACCACTTCAGGTATAACTGTTACTTTAATTGGAATTTTTCTTTTTAGAACTATGCCACTGTATTTTATTTGTAAATAAGAAGTTTGTGTTATAAAACTTTGATCGTTATACTCTGTTATAACATATCTTTCTGGCGATTCAGCAAGTGCTATAGTTTCATATGTTTGCTCATCGTTGTATTCAATTTGAATTTTGTAATTTCCAAAATCAAATTCGGAGTTTTGCACTTGAGTCAAACTTAAAGATTCGCCAATGGAATTATTTGCAGCATCTAAGAACTTATATTCTTTTACATTTCTTTCCCTTACTTTTATTGCAAACCTAGTTTCATGATTTACATCATTTTGCTCATCATAATATGTTAGATTAATAAATGTACTTTCACTTGCAACCAAACTATTCCACGTATATGAAAGATTTTCAATTAGTGTATTAGAATCATCTTCTCTAACAAAATTCACTTTATCTGTATAGCGGTTATTGTACTTAACAAGCAACACTCCTCCATCAAAGCTTGGAGTATCTGCACCTAAAAAATATGTTGTAATTCTCGGAGACTGAAAAACTTCAATAGATTGAATTTCCTTTTTTGAAACAGTGACTTGAACGTTTAAAAAATGGTCTTTATAATCACCAGAAGCAAAGTTTTCCCTATACTTAACAACAAGCGCTTGAGTGCCAACTAAATTTTTATCAAATCCTGTTACCATATGATTTTCAAGAGGAATTCTTTCTACTTGTTCATTTTCATATGCAACAACCAACTCTGCACCTCTTGGGTTAAAGTTTTGTCCTTCAATATAATTGACGTTTTCTGGTTTTAAATCAATATTTATTGTGGCAATTCTTGGCTTATTAACAACGACCTTGTAAGCAACTGATTTTCCTTTGTATGAAACTATTACATACTGTTCGCCTAACTTATTTGGGTCATATGAAGAAATCATGCTTGAATCAATCATAACCTTTTCCTCAGTCCCATTTTGATATCTAATGATAAGTGAAGAACCTTCAAAAGCCAAAGGATCGCCTTGGTTGTATTCTGATTGACCAAAAGAAACTAATTGTAATGCATCAATTTTTGCTTCAGACTGACAAGCAAATAAAAGCAAGCTTGTAGCTACAATAAAAATTATTATTATAAGAGTTAGCAGTGTTTTTTTCTTCATTATGTTTTATCACACTATAATGTATTTAAAATGTTATATTACATATAAAATATTATATAACAGGCATAAATATTATACAACCTAGAAGTTATACTGCTATACTTTTTTCTAATTTATTCTTTAGGTTTCAACTATTATTCAAATAAAGTTAAAAATACATCATAATTTAACCCTCACAGTTTAATTGATACAAAAATTAAAAACTTCAAAATAACTGCACATAATGAAATTATACTCTAAGCAATATGCAACTGAAATCTAAATTAAAAAGCCGACACTACAGGTAACTGTGTTATATTTTAAGCAATATCCCAAACAGTCTTTTGGCTAACACATTTTTGGCTTTAAATTAAAAAAGCTGTTAAAATTTTTATTAACAGCCCTTTTACCAATTTAATATTCAGTGGAGTTTTATGATGCACTTCTAACTAATGATAACACATAGTCTAAATGCTCTCTAATTCCAAGCTTTTTAGTTGCTGCTTCAACAGATATTCCTTTCATGTCAGCAATATATAAAATCATCTCAGTTAAAAACTCATAATTTGGATAAGCAAAACCAAGCATATTCATAATGTAATCGTATGAATAGCCAGTTCTATTTGATATCATAAAAACAACATCTTTAATAAGCTCACGTTTTTCATAAGAATCCATAAATTCAATTTGCAAATTGTCAATTGTTTCATCAAAAACTTGTTTTTTGTTAATTGCTAAATCAACTATAACCTTAACTAGCATCTCGTATTTGAAAGCTTTTCTTAAGCCCATTTTACGTACAATTTTCTTAAATTTAAAACCACCCCTTTCATTGACTTCTGCTATAATTCTATGCATAACATCATTAGGAACACTAGATAGACTATAATACCCATAATCAATTAAGACATTTTCCATTACCGTTGAAAAACTATCACTTTTCCCAACCGCAAAAAAGTCAGCAGGCAATAATCTTGGGCCTTTAGCATGAGCATCATCTAAAAGCTTGTATGCTGCCTCTTCGCCACCAGCAAGTTGCATTAAAGCATTAAGGCTTATAATATCATTTGGACGATATGAGCTATATGGATAGTCAAATCCTTCGCAAAGATTATTAGCTGAAGGTTGTGAATGGATTATTGCTATACTTTCTGCAATTTGACTAGGTTCTTTCATTTTCTTGTCTCTAGTATCAGTACCAAAGACATATCCAGCACCTTTATACAATCCATTATAGTACTCTGAATAGAGGGTGTTTATATTTGCAAGAAATCTCTTATATGAAACTGGATTTTGATCATAACTTGCTAAGATCATATATGCCCTATCATTTGTAAGTGAATATGCCAAAATTTCGATAGGAAAATATCCTAGCATATTTTTCATACAATTTACATAATATGCTTTATTTCCTTGTGTCGGGAAAGCAGTCATTTTTCTTCTTGAATCTACAGCAACCCTATAAATACGTGGTTTTGTTGTATTACGTGCATAAACGACATCTGGCAAAATGATTTTTTTCTTGCGCTTTCTTCTTTTAACACCATATTTTTTTGCACCGCGCTTCAAAATATTAGTATCCCCATGCTCAACAGCAACAGTATCAGAAGCTGCGGCTAATGTAACGTCTGCTTCCTTAACCTTTGGTGCAGCTTCGGTTTTTTCAGATTCGGTTCCAGTCGGTTTGGAAATTTCTTCATTTTTAGCTACATTATCAGTGCTTTGATCTGCTACAGATTCAGCATTGTGAGCCCCTTCCTCAGCATTATTTTGCTTATTTTCGTTTTCTTGGATGTCATCTTTTTTCTTTTTTGACATAATCATCCTCCACGTAGTGCTTTGTATAATTATAGCATTACAAACTACAATATGTTAATAGCTTAAGACTAGACATTAAATTTATAACATCTAGTCTTTAGAATTTTTATTCTTCAGTTGTTTCTTTATTTTCTCTTACAGCTTCTTCAATTTTTTCTGAAGCTTCTACTTTACCTTGCAAACGAATTTCTTGAACTTTAGCCATTGTTTCTTCGTCTAAATATTTATTCATGGCATCAATATCGCCAGCATAATCTAAAACAAGAGTAGGATCTACCGTAACTTTTCTTGCCATTACTTCTGCAATTGCTTCTTTTTGTTTCTTTTCGGTAAATGTATAGAAAAACATTGGCACTACACATGCAAACATGCTTACAACACCCGAAAGAACAAGCATATCCCATAATTTCTTTAAACCTTCATCTGTCATTGAACCTGCTGGGTTAGCTGGTGAAATTCCTGACATACCGTAAGCAATGACACCAATAAAAGCACCTACTGCCATACCAATTTTATTAATTAGTGTTTGCATTGCAAAACAAATACCCTCTGCTCTTTCGCCAGTTTTCCATTCTAGATAGTCAACAGTATCACCTATTAAAGCGTAAGTCATAATATTTGAAAAACCTTGTGGAATTCCAAGTATAATCATTGCTATTACAGCAACCACCATTCCGCCAGTTGTTTGCCAGCCTACCAAATACATTACTAACATAGCAACAGCACCGAGTAAATGCGAACCAATAAATGTCCATTTTTTGCTAAATCTCTTGGTAAACCAAGGAACTAAAACAGAAGCAATAACTCCACCTGGTATGACAAGCATTGTTAATAGCCCAAATAAACCCTCATTTCTTAAAGCATATTTGCAAAAATATAGACCGCCAGTATACATATATACCATACGTGCAGCACCCAAAACACCAGAGATAACAATCAACATTAATTGATCATTTTTAAATAGAAGCTTGATATTATGCCCAAAACTTGCAGGTTTATCTGTTGTTTGGAATCTTTCTTTAGTATTTTTAAAGCCATAGAAAAACATCGGTAAAGCTATGAGAACTATAACAAGTGTGCATATAAAATATGTCCAACGCAAAGTTGCAGCATTTTGTGCAGCAAACTCAGGTAATACTAAGTTAATATGCGATGCATCAATCACACCAATTCCCTCTATAGTTTGTCCAATATGCCCTGAATTAATTTTATATCTCTTTGTTACTGCGTCTGTTATGGCTGGAATTAATACCGTTACAAGGCCAGCTCCACCTGTACATGCAAGTCTAGCTACAGTTAAAAACTTTCCTCTTTTTTCAGTATCATTTTCCATAGCTGTTGATAGTGCCCAATAAGGGACATCAGCAATTGTATATACAACACTCCATGTAACATAAATAAATGACAACACTAAAAAACTTGCTAAATTCGTCTTATAGAAAGGCAAAAAACATAGCAATGTCATAACTCCTATTGGAACTGCCATCCATTTGAGATATGGCCTACATTTCCCCCATTTAGTACGTGTCTTATCAACTATTGAACCCATAATTGGATCATTCAAAGCATCAAAAATTCTTGTTGCTAACATCAAATATGCAACTGCCATAACACCAGTTGTTGCTCCGATTGTGGCATTCAAATCAAAACCCAATGCATCGGTCATAAAAATTGTCAAATATGAACCTATCATTGTACAAATTAAGTTTTGACCAAAACCAGTTATACTATAGGCAATTGCTTCCTTAGGTTGTAAACCTGTCCCAGGGGTTGTTCCAAAAAGCTTATGAGCAAATTCGCTCAATTTCCCCTTAAATGCTGTTGCTTTTGTTGTCATTTTCCCTCCTATTATGACTATTAATTTTTTTATATTACACGTTATATTTTTAACATGTTATTCTTATTTTACAACTTAAATATACTAACACTAAATCATCTATTTTTTCAAGGTATATTCAATATAATTCTACTCTTTCCCAACTTTTCTAGTAAACTTGCTACCATTTGCTCTAATGTATGCTTTCTCAAGTCCATAGTAGATATCTTTATATGAGCCGAACATTTTGTTATACACAGTGAAATTTTTGGGATTTGGATAATATGTCTTGTTTATGCGTACATATTTTTCAGCCTCTTGCAATGAATTAATTTCACCAAGTCCCTTTAATGCTATAATTGCAGCACCTAAAGCGCCCGCATTTCTTGAATTTTTTACTGTTGAGCACTCTGTTCCTGTGATATCGGATATGATTTGCATCCAAGCATCATTTTGAGCACCCCCACCAACAACTCTAAAAGTACTGCAATCAAATTTATAATCGTTATGAAAATTTTCTAATATCCAACGTAAATTGTATCCAATACCCTCATAGATTGAACGCATTAAATGCTCTCTTGTATGACTTTCATCAATATTAAATAAAGTTGCCCTAGTCGTAGTTGTGGATACTGGACAACGCTCTCCAAGCATCCAAGGTGTGCATATTAGCCCATTTGATCCACTTGGAATATCAGCAATTAAGCTTGACATATGATCATAAATTTTATCACCATATTCTTCTTTTTCTCTTGCGAAGAATTGTTTTAATAACCACTCAATATTACTTCCTGCAGCTTCAGTAATTCCAACAATTAAATTCATTGAAGGGTCTGCACTCTTTATTGCTGCTGCACCATTTTTAAACTTTGTTTTATCTTTTGAGGATGCACAAACCCAAGCTGATGTTCCGAGATAAATGTGTATATCTCCATCTCTAGTCATGCCACTTCCTATACAAGCACTTTGCACATCATCGCAGCCACCGAAAACTGGAATTCCTTCCACAAGTCCCATATCTTTTGCAGCTTCTTTAGTTAAATTTCCAACATGATCTGTTGAGGCAACAATAGGTGGTAATTTATCCATTTCAATGCCTAGCATTTTAATGGCGGCTAACCATGTGTTTTTCTTAAGGTCTAAACCATAAGAAGATGCCCCTGAAAACTCTGCGACCATCTCACCTGTGCATCTAAATTTTAAATATCCATTGACATCTAGGAAATACTTTGTTCTTCTGTATATATCTGGTCTTTCCTCTTTAATCCAAGTAATTTTAGCAACAACGTCTTTTCCCATAATTGGTGTTCCTGAAAAAAGCGAGAATATTTTAGGTCCACCAAATTTTTTCATAATTGATTGAGCTTGTTTTTCTGCCCTACCATCTACCCAAGAAATATTGCGATATAGAGCATTACCTTTTTCATCTACAGGAATTATACCCATCGCTTGAGTTGTAAAGACAACTGCCTTTACTTCTTTAGGGTCTATTTTTGTCTTTGCAATTAAATCCCTTGAGCTTTTACATACACCTTGCCAATACTCTTCTGGTTCTTGTTCTGCCCAAGCAGGATAAGGATAATAAATCGGATAATCACTCTTTGAAGAAGCAATAATATTACCCTCAAAATCGACTAAAACAGCCTTGTCAGAACTAGTACCCATATCATGAGCTATAACATACATAATTTCCCTCCTATCCAAACAATTATATATTTTAAATTTTACAACCACTTTTATGTGTTTTTTACTGGGTTATAAATTTCTTGTAATTTAATTTGCAATTTTAGTTCAATCAATTATTGTATGATTGTAGATTCTATTCAAGTGTAAAATAAAATCTTTTAGACTCAATAATCACTTTTTCATCATTTGCATTCAACTCATATAACACATAATTGCTTCCAAATTTTACATAGTATGACCCACTGTCTACATCATTTAAATTAAGTATCTCAGTATCAGACAAATCGTATAATTTATATTCGCTTCTAGTAACTTGAGTTGCACCGTCTCTAATATTGAAACTTCGATTATCAGTACTCCACATTATTTCTATATTTTCAGTATTAACTTCTTTTGGTTTTATTTTAAAAGTTGAAGGAGCTATTACAAAATCATAATAGCTATTATCATTTTCAGCACCTGAGAAAGTATCAATCAATAGCAAATACTCACCTACTGCTTCACCCGCAACTCTTCCTATGTCAAAACTAATAATGTCACCCTCTAAAGGTAAATCCTGACTTAAAATACAATCTTTAAATACAGGGTCAGCAGCTCTATAAGCTTTTTGCTTTCCAACATCAGAAAGTAAAATAATAATTTTTCGTCTTTGGATTAATAATTTATGTGTTGATGTAACTAAATCATTATAGTATGCATTTTGATGAACAATAACTTTAACAGAATATTCTCCAGGAGTGAACGGCACATTATTTGTCCAAGTATCGTCTACTAAAAATTCTAAACTATAGTTTGGCAGAGTAAATTGTTCTACCATATTAATCTTTACTTCAATTATTGGTGACACACCATAATCGACAATCAATCCAGTTACATTAAAAGTAGGATTAATCTTTCTATAAGTATACACTCCAAGTTCTGCTCGAATTTCTTCATTTTCATTTATAAAGCCAATATATACAGTTTGCATAATTTTGTCACTTGGTATTGTAATGTTTTTATTGTATCCATAAGCCTTTATGAAAGATGAGGTAAGATCAGTAATTAATCTATATGACTCACCACCAAATTGATAATTAAGTTCGCATAGACCTCCATGCAATCTAACATTTTCCCCTTCAATAAATGCTTTGTTGTTCGGGTCTCTAAAAATGCTCATTGATTCAAGTGTGATGGCTTTACTTACTAAAATCTTAGCTGTAGTTTCTTTACCACCATAAAAGATTTTTGCTACCCTTAATAAATTGGTTTCACCAAGAGCAAAGGAAACATCAAACCATGCCTCAACATCGAAATATTGTGATTTAAGTTCTATATATTCAAAAGTCGTATCACTATAATTTACTTTTAGCTTTAGCGTTTTTAATACATCTTCCATAAGACCTGTATCAGGGTTCATCTCTTGTACAACATATCTAGTGTTGAGTATTGATTTATGTTTAACTGGAATTACTTTTTCTCCACTATAATCAAGCAATAACCTTGAATTATCTAAAAGTTCTTCATCAAACTCTATAGAGCTAACAACCTTATTACCGACAAAAATTTTATATGTTGTAACTCTCTTTGTTGGTAGTGTAGGTTGATAGGTAACAGTAATCGTTTGTTCACCTAATTGAGTAGGATTATATCCTTCAAAGCGCCACATACTTTGATCTTGGAAACTTGTTGTACCTTTTACTATACTGATTCCACCTTCACTATTTATCCTAGAAACAACTAAACCTTCAATAGAAAATGCATCGTTTAAGGCATAATAAGTTTTTGGCATTTGCATTATTTCTATGCCCTTTATATCTTGAGATTTAAAGTGAAGATGTAGTTGCTTGATTACACCATAATATCTAATTGATAGCTCGATATCTCCAGATCTCAAAACTGGCGCTTGCTCATTAAGTCCTAGAGATTTAGCTCTAGTTTGATACAAATGTTGAGCAGAAAGCTGCTCAGCAGCCTCAAAGTCAGGTTCCCCTTCTATTTTTCTCCTAGCATAGTAATTTGAAAGATCAAATAATCCAATAGAATTAAAAGTCAATTGTGTGGATGCATCAATGGGGACAAACTCAGACTCCACTATCTCGCCAATTTGAACTTCTGTAATTTTACCTGCTCCTACGACAAATTGATATTCAACCAAAAATGGAAAATCAATACTTGAATGAGTTATTTCAGCCTGTGCTGTGTATGTACCTACTTCAAATTCTGTAACTGGCAAGCTAGAAGCATCATAATATGTAATCATGGAAGGATTGAGATAAGCTCTATTTAAATCTGCAAATCCACCTTCAACTAAGAAACTTACATATCCTCCGCTAACAACTGGTTTCCCGTCTGGCGAAGCTTCTATTTCTGAAACAGTTTGATATGTTTTTTCAGGTTCCTTAATGTATATTGTATTGTCAATTACAAGCCTTGGATATACATTTACACTTACTGTTGCACTTATTTCACCAATGCTATAAGCAATATTTTTAACAGTTGCTTCACCTTCAGGAAGCCCTAGATCTATTTGTAGCAACAAGGATGATTCAACACTTAAACCTTCTCCAACTCTAGTCCAATTTGCATGCTGTTCTTCGATAGGAACCCCTTGAACATTTGGATGTTTGTATAAACCATTGTTATACAACACATTATATCTTAATAAACTATCATCAAACCTTTGTCCGTTATAATACTTTTTGTCTAAAACATTTATTGTTCCGCCCAAACCATCATCTACACTTAGACCTACGATATTTAATTCGACAGGAAGTTTTGCTACTACATGAATATCAAACTCTAATATCTGAGTTGAGTTTCTATATCTGACATATAATTTTTCATCACTTTGTTTAAAGCGATATGTTGCTTTGTCAATAGCTACATTAGTTGCCTCATTTTGATCTAGAGAAACATAAAGCGAAACAAGATGGCTATCTAATGAAACAAGTTCTTCGTTGCCATCATCATATGTCACCCTAATTTGACCGGTAGAAGCATCAATTCTTACTCCCTCTGGAATTGATGCTGAAAATGGATATATAACATCATTTTCACCATTCAAGTTAACAGGCTGAGATTTGATTGCTTGAAAATCAACCATTTCAACATTTACAATCCTAGCATTAAACACCCTACAATATATCTTGTAGCTCTTCCCTTTATATTTAACAATCACAGGATAATTCGCATCTGCCTTCTTGAAAAAAGTATCTTCAGAAACAATAGAAGTATAAGAAAAAGAAAAACCTTCTGGCAAATCATCATATCTAATGACCTCTGAAGTTTTATTATTGTATTCAACAAAAAGTTCTAAGCCACTTGGATCGTAAGTGTCACCAACTATATAATCCTTCTTATTTTGCATTTGATTTGGTGCAACTGAAATTCTCTCTATACTCTTTGATAAAATATTTATTTCTAGAGGAATTTTTTTGTTGTAATAAGTAACATATATGGTATGTGTACCTGGCTCTAAACGATTATTATATCCTTCAATGTTTGCTTCCCTTAAGCCCTCGACTGTTGCAAACTCGCTATCATCTTCGTATCTAACTCTTAATTTTAATCCAGTTAAATTAAGCTCGTCTTCTTGACCTTCAACCGCAACAAACGGAACTGGAACTGAAAGCACTTCTATTTCAGCAATAACGGGTTTAACATATTCAACTAAAAATTTAGTCTTAACGCCTTCGTAAGTAATATAGATTTCAACAACACCCTCATTTTCTCTTGAATAATCTGATATCATATCAGGCGTAACTTGTATGTTTTTTTCTATTGCCCCAGATCTTCTAATTGCTGTAAGTTTAATGTTTTCTAAATTGACAGCTTTTCCAAGATTTACCTTATAACTTTCAAAGTCTTGAACATATAGCTCTTCAACTGTATCTAAGCCACCATCAAGACCACAAGAAGACAAAGTCAATGCAAGCAAAACGACTGTTAATGCTAACATCAAGGAAATTAAAATTATTGATTTTTTATTCTTTCTCTTCATCATTTTAATAATATAATTGTATAATAGCTTTTAATTGATAAGCAAACGTTACTCTTTTTATTCAAACACTATTACATAAGTTTTATCCTTTTATTTGCTTTATATTCACATGCACTTGATTATAATCTTCCTTTAATCCTTATAGATTTATTTATCATGCATTTGTTTCCTTCTAAATTCTTGAGCTTTCTTATACTCAAAATGAGCATCTTTTTTAGTAAATATTAATGGCGCAAAAATTGATTTTAATTTACAACTATCAACTAATTCTAAAGGACAATGTATTTTACCCATGGCTTTTAATGTTGGCAAAAAGTCCTTAAGCCTTTCATTAAACTCAGTATAATTTCTACTCTCTTTTGGAGTCCAAGCAACTTCACTAAATGCAAAAAGTCTTGGATACAACTGAAACTGCATTCTTTCTCCACTAAATATCCATTCCGTCCATAGCGCACATTCAAGCCCTAGCGTTCCTGGATAATCCTTCAATCCATATTTTTCATGGGTATAATTATATGTTGTTTGAAGATTGTTTTGAAGATAAGGCATATCAAAGTAAAAAGCCTGATGTTTACTTATGATGGCCTCTCTTCCTGCTTCTAGATGCTCTATTACTCTTTTGTCTTTTTGGTATGTCCAATACTGAGCAATAATGGAATTATCTAATTTTTTAGATTTTAGAATTTCATTCCAACCAATTAGTTTTTTGTTTTTACGTTTTAAATAAACCGCTAACTTATTATTTACATAACCTTGTAGTTCTTCTTCATCTGAAAGATTTTCTTTTTTTATAACATCTTGACAAAGTGGACACTTTTTCCACTCATCTTTTGGTGCTTCATCTCCACCGATATGAAAATATGGTGCAGGGAACAGCTCAGAAAGCTCATCAATTACATCATACATAAATTGATATGTACTTTCTTTGCCTGCACAAGCAATAATTTTTGCAAACTCAAAATGTTTTGGTGATACCTCAATTTGTTTTCCAGTACAACTCAATTCGGGATATGATGCTATCGCTGCTACAAAATGAGCAGGAAAATCGATTTCAGGAACTATCATTATATTCCTATCTTTTGCATATTTGACAATATCTTTTATTTCATCTTGAGTATAAAAGCCTTCGTGTGGAGTATTATCAATTTCATTTGGTTTTCCCCAAGCTACGTTTTGAGTTCCTCGTCTATAAGGTCCTATCTCAGTTAAATTTGGATATTTTTTTATCTCTATTCTCCAGCCAACATTGTCAGTTAAATGCCAATGAAAGACATTTAATTTAAACATAGCCATCATATCTAAAAGATCTTTTACAACAGTAGGCCCAAAAAACCAGCGGCTTTCATCTAACATGAATCCTCTCCATTTATTCACTGGTAAATCTTTTATATATACTGCATGCATACTAAGTTTTGTTGCATCATTTAATATATCAATTTTTGTAAGTTGCCTAATAGACTGAACTGCATAAAACGCGCCCGCGCTTGTTGCATGCTTAATAACCAAAACATCAGTATCACAATCTATAATGTATTCTTCCTCATCTAAATTAATGTCATGAATAAATTTTAATTTAGCACTTTTTTCATTATCAACAACTTCCAGTTTAAAATTACAATGCTTGGCAAGCAATTCATTAAATATTTCAATAGCAAACATTGCTTTTTCATTTGCATAAATCTTGGTATCTTTATCTATGAAAAATTCACCATATCTTGTTTCAAACTTTGCTGGTTTTGGTATTAATTTTATCATCTCTATTCCTCTTATATTGTTTTAAGCTTTATTAACTTTCGCGTCTAATTTATCCTTTATAGTTTTTCATATTTTATTAGCTTTCATATTGCTTGTATCACATTATTTAATATCTTTTAACTTTTATAGTTTTCATATTAATTTTTCGCATCTAACTACTCAATTTTACTATTTAACCCTTTATTTTATTGTCTTCAATCTCAATTTTATCCTTATTTTCTTTTATCCATTTCGACATAATCATGTCTACTCGAAACTGCTTTGTATGCAGGTCTTATTATCTTTCCTGCATTTGATAATTCTTCTATTCTATGAGCCGACCAACCAGAAATACGTGATATCGCAAATACTGGTGTATAAAGCTCTATTGGCAAACCAAGCAATTTATAAATAAACCCTGAATAGAAGTCTATATTTGCACAAACTCCCTTGTATATATTACGTTTTTCAGCAATAACTTGTGGCGCTAAATTTTCTACTAATTTATATAATTCATATTCTTCTTCATGATCTTTTTCAATAGCTAGAGGTTTTACAAAACCTTTCAGTATTCTTGCCCTTGGATCATTTTTAGAATAAATTGCATGACCCATTCCATATATCAATCCTTTTTTATCAAAGGCTTTTTTATCTAAAACTTTTGCTAAATAATCCCTAACTTCGCCCTCTGTTCTATTAGGAGCATGTTTTGCAAGATCTTCCATCATTTTTACAACTTGAGCATTAGCACCACCATGACGTGGTCCTTTCAAAGATCCAAGAGATGCTGCCATTGCTGAATATGTATCTGTTCCAGAGCTTGTAACTAGATGAGTTGCAAAAGTTGAGTTATTTCCACCACCATGCTCTGCATGTAAAACTAAACATAAATCAAGTAACTTTGCTTCAATTTCACTATAGTTACTATCTTTTCGCAATAAATGCAAGATATTTTCTGCAGTGCTTTTATTAGCATCTGGCTTATGTATAACTAAAGTGCCATCATCAAAGTAGTGTTTATAAACTTGATAACCATATACTGATAGTAACGGAAATCTAGATATTAATTTTAATTGTTGTTGTAATACATTTGATATAGAGATATCATCAGGATTTGGGTCATAAGCATACAGTGTTAGCACACTTCTAGCTAATGCATTCATCATATCCACAGATGGTCTTTTCATTATTACATCTCTAACAAAACTAAGTGGCAATTCTCTAAATTCGCCTAGAATTTGATTGAACTCCTCAAGTTCTCTTTTAGATGGAAGTCTTCCAAACAAAAGTAAATATGTAGTTTCTTCAAATCCGAATCTATCTTCTTTTACAAAACCTGAAACGATATCAAAAATAGAATATCCACGATAATATAGCTCACCATCTGCTGGTATTTCTTTACCATTTTCATCAATGTCTTTTGCTTTGATTTCAGATATTTCTGTCAACCCTACTAAAACTCCTTTTCCAGAAAGGTCTCTAAGTCCACGCTTACAATCATGCTTATCATATAGCGACGAATCAATTATCGTGCTTTTTTCAGCTATTTTTGCAAGTTCCTTTATTTTATTATTTAAATTTGCATTTATTTTACTATCCAATTTTCCCTCCGTGATTTACTATTTTTCATGCACTTGTTTAAATTTAACATATTTTGCTTCTTTCTTCTTTTTCATAACATTTTTAATAACAACAAACAGTACGACTATTAATATAAGTCCCGCAACACCAATTCCAGCATACATAACATATGGTGGTTTTTCAGATACAAAAACTATATATTCAATATCCTCTCCGTCTAGTGTTATAAAACCATCTTCAACTGTAACATTAGCATACGTAACATTATTATTTACATCAACTACCATTACCATAATATTTGTCTCATTCGCATAAAGCTCTGGTACTTCAAATACTATTTTATCTGCACCTACTCCAGTTTGAACTTCTTCACCCTTTGCTCCTCTTACTTGTAAAATAAGCTCTGCTTTTTTATTTGCAAACTCAGCTTTGGTTTTAGATAATAACTTGATTTGTGCTTGAGTTTGTGAAAGTCTATATGCATCTGTAGTCTCATCTAATGTAACTTCAATGGTTGGGTCATATTCTCCATAAAATGTCGCTTTGACACCTTTATCAACAGAGGCTATTTCATGTTTTTTAACTATTATATTGCCTTCAACATATTCAAACGAATAATTTGTTGACACTCCACCTGAAGGAGCAATCGAATAGACTCCAGCCTCACTTGGTAATGCACATGAAGGAGCAGTTTGTAGCATAGTAACTCCTTCTTCTCCAACAAAACCATTAAATACTAGCGTTGCCTTTGTTGGAACATTGTTATCTTTATATGTCATGTCTTGTAATTTTACTTCTAATTTAGCCTTAGCTATATTAAATGTATTAATTTTTTGTAAGCTACCTCCAGTAAAATTATAATTATGCCCTTTAAATTTTACTGTGATTGTATAATTACCCGCATTTTTTATTTCAGCTGGCGCTAAAATTTCTATTTCATTAATGGAAATTGCCTCATCAGATATTTTTTCTTTCAACTCTAAAGAAGTTACATCTGCTAGGCTATAAGCACTTCCCTTATATTTTAGATTAGGAACATTTGTAAATATTGCAAGCGCTTCTCTTTTTATTGGATTTATTGTTACATCAAAGCTAGAAATCACCTCATAATTTTGTAAAGCAACTAATTCACCTTCATCTATTGTAAATTCCATACTTCTAATAAGTGTTTGTGATGCTTTAAAATCGAGCATTTTGAATTCTGAAGATAAAGAAGCATCAGACCATTTAACTTGTCCTTGTACCGAGATTTCTTCCCACACTCCATTGTTGTAATTTCTCACATAAAAATCTGCAATCTTGTCATCTTCCCCTACATTATATGGAGTTAATTCTTCAAGTACAGGCTTATTTATTGTTTTTAAATTTTTAACAATTACATTTGCTTTTCTAATAAACAATTTCCCTTCCTGTGTGGGTTTAAATACAATTTCATAATTAGTATTTGTTAAAGAAGGATTGCTTGGCAAATAATAAGCATAGCCCTCTACTCTAACTGATTCTCCTGGTACTCTTGCAAATTGATAATTAAGACCAATATCACCAACTGTATCTTGATACTTTAAACCAGATATAATAATTTGTGGTGTAGGGTCTGCCTCCCCATATCGTTTTTCCATTCCAGCAAATGAAAACTCTAAAACAGCTTTTTTGATTATATATTTGTAACCTTGCGTATTAACAGTAATATTAAGATATGGATTCTCTTCTGCTAAGTTTCCATTTTCTATATCATAAGTTCCAGCTGCTATTCCTTCTTGTCTTGAAAGTTGTCCATTAATCTCTAAATCAGCATCATCTTCATGCTTAGAGTATGGAATTACTACATCTACACCGTAGGTAGTTTCAATATCTTCTAGAATAGTAAGAGTAACATTTCTCTTTGCAATAGTGAGATTTGCAAAAATTGCCACATTTTCAAACTCTACGACATTTGATATAGCATTATTTGCAAAGACTCTTAATTTGTATTCTCCAATAACATATTTTTGATTTGGATTTAGTGTTGTAAACATATTTTCACTTGCTTTTGAAATGCTAATAGATGGAGCTACAAATCCACTTGGCAAGTCTTCTAAATTGTTTACTAAAAATTGAGGTGTAATTGATTTTCCGTAAAAGACCTCTAAATCGCTTATGCTTAATGTTGCAATCGACTTAGAAACAACTAATAAAAATGGTGTTGAATAAACTGGGTGATAATTATCATTACCTACTCTTTCTGCTATAACCACAAAAGTTCCAACATTAGTTACAACTAATTCGTTATTTTCTAAAATTTCACCTTCCGCATTGTTTCTAGAATCGTGAATATCTATTGAATATATATAGTTCCCAACTTCCCCACCAGTAGCAGTAAACAAATAATTTGCAGTGCTACTATATGAATATTCTGTTGCAGAAGTAATATTAATTTGACTTTGGTGGGCCTTATTAACAACTACTTCTTTACTTGTGCTTGAAGCAACAACTAAAAACTTGTGTGCTGTACTTTCTGCATCTAGTGTATAAGTATCCGCATCTACAAAATCAATTGCATTGATTAAGTATGTTCCAGCATTCAATACATCACTAACTGTCCCACCATTAAAACTTATCTCATATGAAACTATCTTTGTTTCCCCCAAAGACACAACTTGATTGTTAAAGTTTGTATATTGTGGAATCAATTTCAGTGTGATTTCCTTACTTAAGCCATCATAAACTAGATTTTCAACATTAAAATATTCAATCGAAATTTGTCTTTTTGCTATAGTCGTTAAAACATTATCAGCAGGCAAATATGCTGTATTTTCTAAGTTTTCAGTAAATCCTATTTCAAAATAATTTGATGAGCTAGCTTCTTTAAAACTTACCTCCACCTTAAATGTTCCTGGCAACGAATCAAGCATGCCTGCTTCCCCACCAATTCTAGTATATGTAAAATTAAAATCACTTCTTTTAATCAAAGAAACACCATCAACATTTGAATTTTCTATCGATGGCAAAATATCTGGTCCCTGACCATCATATTCTTTATTTAAATTTTGAGCCTCTGATAAAGGAAGATAAATTTTCCTTTTTAAAACTGTAGCAGCAATACCTGATTTTTCTTCCTCTCCCGATGCAAATTGATAATTTCTTGAAGTGGGTGAACCCTTATCATGAATTGATAAACTAACTGAGGCAGTAGTCTCTCCAATGTTTTCGTTATATATAATTGTTGCATCGATAATAACTTTAGATTTATCTATCTCAAATATATCTGGAATTAAAGCATTATCAACTGTTGTCGTTTCTTCTACAGCAGTTTTCCCATTATATTCTTTTGTTGTATTGATCGCAGCATTTGGAATGCTAATTTCTTTTTTAGTAATTGTATATCCTATTTGTCTTTTTCCTAGATATACCTTCTTGTCGCTACATAGTGTGTATATTACATAATCCAAATAATATTTGCTTATAGCTACAGTATTTGCATCCATAGGAGCAATGCCTTCATAATTTGCTTTTACTCCTTTGTTTGCAGCAATATTTTCATAATGAGCTAAAGCATGTATACTTTCTTCAGATTCATTAAATTTATAACTTGAAGATAACGTTGTATCAACAGTGATAGGAGCCCCGCAGTATATATGCGAATGTTCACCAGCATCCTCACCAAAAAATCCAGTCGTAAAATTAATTTTTGCAAAATTAAATATTATCTTAAAGTATGTATCCTTTATTATGCTTTCTCCACCAAAGACAACATTTTTAAAACCAACTTTATTATAAAAACCTTCTAAAGCATTATTTTCAAAAGGTAAATCTAATAAATCTTCATTGGTGCTATCTACATGCCCTATTACACTTGTTAGATAAAACCCATCTCTTAAGTCCATAAACAAATTAACATTTTGACCTACATAATACCTTCCTAGTGCACTATATCCTTCATCATCTTCATAATTAGCAATGATATCAATACCTCTAACATATCTTGCAAAAACTTTTTGACCTATGCTTGAAGCTTGATTATATAAAGAAGATTCAGCATATCTTGTATAGTAATTGTTAGCATCGGGCTTTTGTGATGGTGCTACGGTTTCATCTAAGTATCTATACTCGGTTAGCAATGAAACATCTGGGACGGTGTTAATTCTAAAGGTTTTTCTCATCTCACCATCTAAATATTCATCTACCATACTTGCTGTACTTTTTATATTTGAATCTACTGAATTTGTATCAATAAATATATTACCGATAAAATTCAAATATCCATCCAAGAAACTTTGATTATGAGAAACAAAGTGCCATGCATTGAGACATTTGCTACTAGTAAGTTTTTCATCAAACTCTCTAGCAACTATGCCACCGATTGAAACTCCCTCTGGGGCACCACTTTCGAATGGTAAAAGTTGTCCATAAAACATAACAGTTTTTATAGATCCATTAGTTCCAGCTGAATTATCTGCAATAATTCCACCAATGCTTCCACCTCTACTGACATTTTGAACCGTTGTTTGAATAAAAAGATTTTCAAATACAGAATTTTTAGCACGACCAACTAACCCGCCAACAACATTGACGCCAGTCCCATCTACAGTCGTGTTACTAGAGATTTTCAAGTTTTTTATTGTGGCATTTTCAACATAGTTAAAGAAACCTAAAGCAGTAGTATCATTAGATTTTTGCACATAAAATGATGAAATTTCATTATTGTTTCCATCAAATGTCCCTTTGAATGGCTTTGATATTTGTTGATGCAAGCCAATACCATTAAGTGCACTTATAGGTGAATTTCCGAAACTGAGATTTGTCGTCCCAAGTTTTAAATATTTATTTTCATATGTACGACCCAAAGAAACGTTGTAACTAAATATATGAAATTGCGTGGCATTATTTATCATTAATGCATTGGCACTTGTACCCCAGTTACTTTGATATTTTTCATCATAACCAAAATACTTAACCGTAGGAGCATATCTAACCATATGGTTATGCTTTAGCACAATAGGCTCTGTACCAGACTTGATAAAACCTTTAATATATGGTCCAAAAATACCATCTCCAGCAAGAGGTTTAGTTTCTCTTTCCCATTGTTGCTCTTGAGCGCCAAACAAAACAAAAAGAGATTTGTCTTGATAATTGTCAAGAGGTATTTTTCTTTCATTAGAAATACTTAAATTTGCAACACTCCTTAAATCCGCATTATGTCCAGGAATTGTAGTTGCATTATATTCTAAAGTATCTCTTCTTCCAAAAGAGTTATTTCTTATATCTGCATAATTTTGTATCGTAGAATATCCAATAAGTCCACCATGTGAATCTATGTTAACAACGCCATCTGAGCCTAAATTAACAATGCTATAATTATTTTCAACTCTACCACCACGATATTCCCCAATAAGCCCACCAGCTCTAGCAGACATGCTTGCAAATATATTGCCAGCAGAAAAACTAAGACTTAATTGACCACCATCATTAATTGCAACTAATCCACCTCCAACTGAAGTAGTTGTTATATTGCCTGAAAAAAAGCATTTTTGAATAGTTCCTGCATTTATTACAGCTATTCCACCAACATTGTCTTGACTATGTAGATTAGCATTATATAATCCTAAATTAGAAACTTTTCCCGCAGTTGCTATTTTATAAAATAACCCTTTAAATGCTGATTTGTTTTCTCCGTAAATATTGTAAATTATATAATTATTGCCATCAAAATTTCCTGCAAATTCTTTTTCACCAGATAAACCTATTGTTGCTAACTCATGGTCTTTTACATCAATATCATTTACTAATTTGAAATATAACCCAATTTGATTATTATTCAAAACATCAGTATTCAATTGCGCTAAATCATCTACGGTCGAAATTTGATAAGGATCAGCTTGAGTCCCACTTCCCAAATGATATGCCTGTGCATTAATTTTTTCGCCTGATGAAAATATTAAAAATAAACCTATAAAAAGCAAAAAGATAAATATTACAAATTTAATTTTTGAGTTTTTGACAAATGTCATCCTAATTTTTGCTCCTTTCGCTCATTATTAAATATTATCTATATTATATTAACATTTAAAAAAACTATATACAATATTAAAATGCTGTTAAATAATATAATATTTAATATAAATTCACACTTTAAAAAACAAAAGTTCACTAAATCATCTAAAATAAACTCAACTCCACTCTTCAAAACATCAATCTAACCCAAAATAATTCACAAATAACTTACATACAGTCTTTGCAATAAACCATCTAAATATAGCTAAAAACATCAATATAACCCAAAAAAATTCACAAATAACCACATACAGTGTTTTCAACAAACCATCTAAACATAGCTTAAAATATCAATCCAACTCAAAAATAAACTATCAAAAAACTCACAAATAACCACATAAAGTGTTATGTTTAGAAAATAAAAGTTAAATATAACCAAAAATAAAATATCAAGAAATTCACAAATAACTGATTACATTTGAGACGCTATCAAAACTCACACCCTATTCATTGGTAACTCTAAATCAAAAAAGCTGTTAATTTTTCTTAACAGCCCTTTCACTCTAACTAACACAGTAAGATTTGATTTATGATTTCTTTTTCAATTCCCTGGATCCACCTATAGCAAAAAACACAACTCCACTAAACGGCAAAAGGCTTAAAGGTTTAGTAACATCTATTTGTTTATCTGCTTGTTCTATTCCTAAAAATGGAGCAAATACTTTTTTATTTGCAACACTAACACCTAATTTTGTTTCAACACCAATCTCAAACTTAACTTTCTTATCACTATAATTAAATACCGACACTAGAAGATTTCCATTTGATTCAAAACAAGATGCATAGACATTGCTGTGGTCAATTCTTATTGGATTAGATGTATCCCAAAATCCATAGAAGTTTGAATTGATAAAGTCATATTTATCTACATTTTTATAAAAATGATTTATTACTTCACTTGACAGTGATTCAACACCATATTTTGGCAAAGCTCCAAATAAAAGACTCAAAGCAATGGGGGTATTAGCTGGGAATGTTGTTGCTACTCCAAAAGGAACTCCAGTGCGTCCGAGCAACAAAGTATAAATATCATAGCTATAATCAAAATTATCGTTATACCAAAGCTTATCAACGAAAGGTAAAACTTCCGCATATGAGCATAATGCCAAAGAAAATGCATTTGCTTTATTAAATTGGCTCGTTAACTCAAGTTCAATTATGCCTTGATTTTGTCTAGACTTGGTAAGTGTTTTTCTAGCCCTTTCCATAGTCAATGAATCAATTGTTGGATTTTTCATAGAAACACAACGAAGATTTATTGCATTTTGCAAAAAAGATAAGCTTTCTACATAATAATTATTCATGCGAGATTGTGGTCTTAACAACAGCTGCTCATCTTTATAAGCTTTAATTTGTTTTGCCTCCACATCTACAACAGGACTTCTTTCAAACATATTTTTAGGGGGTGCATTTTTATCTGAATCAAATTGTTTTATAATAAGTTCATTGGAAAAACCGTTAAATACTTTAGTAATTATATTTTTTGAGCTAATAGATCTTAAACCGTATTTTAAGCCAGTTGATAAATTATTATGTCTTGCTTCAGATGCGATTGCGGCAAGTCCTTTCAAATCTTCCAAGGGATAATTTAAATATTTGTAATATCTGATACCTGGAGATACAATTATGTACTCCATATTTGCAGATTCTACTTCTTTTATAGCTTGTGCATAATCTTTGAATATTTGAGTTTCTGCAATCCTTAATCCCAAAATGTTATTAGAACTAAGCTCTTTACATGGAGTTAAATTGATACAAAATTCTAAGGTTAAATCTTTATTTTTAAAAGCAACTATAGCTCCTGTTGAAATATCTACTTCAACACCCTCTTTAGTTTTATTAATATTAACTTTACCTTTACCGAAATTTATCCATAAGTTTGAAGGTAAATCCCTTTGAGTACAGTTATAGCTTGCAATGCTTTCGTTAAATGCAAAAGGAGCTAATTTAATTTTTGCTCCAGAATTTACATCACCTACAAAGAAGTGCTGAACGGGTTTTCCTACATCTAGATTTACATTCATTGCAAAATTTTCATCAATTTTTTTAGGTAAATTTTCAAGTCCCATAAAATATGACGAGGATTTAAAAAACAATTTTAATGAAAGATTTGATATTAAAAGTTCATTTAAAGTAGAGACATTAATTTTGTATGCAATTGAACCGTCATATTTAATCCTGCTTTCTATAACTACTTTATTATTATCACTAAAACTTTCAACATGAGTATCAACAAAAGCTGGCTTTGAGGACATCTTACATTCATCAAACTTCAACTTTACACCCTCTATGTCTAGGCGCATTGGTTTATAAAATAAGTTTTTTTGGATATCATTTGTTAAAGCATTTGACTCATCGTAATAGCTTTTAACATCTTCAATCATTCCTTTTTTATCAACTACAATTTTGTGTCCTAAAATATCAATCTCATTTGCATTTAAAACAACTCTTTTGTAATTTGGCAAAACATCATTCGACCATGCTCTTTTTGAGTTTAACCACTTTAGTCTAGCTAACCTTTCTGCTTCATTAAACCCTTCATCAAATACAAGCTCATCTGTTAAATTAAAAACTAAAACTACCTTATCGTCTCCTACTGTAATTTCTGTCTTATATGTTTGTAATTTAGCTTTCTTAAAACTAACCCCAATATATATTGGTTGTAAAATATTTTCAATTAAAGATATTTTAGCTGAAAACTTATTGCCAAACGAATCAAAACCATTAGTATTTAAACAAGTTACAGCACCTTCTATAGTGTCATCCTCGCTAAATAAGCAGCCTGTTTTTATAGAGACATTTTGCAAGTTATAATCTGCAAGTAAAACTAATTTAACAATAAAGTATTCATGTCTAGAAGGACTAAATACATATTCTTTGTTTGGCACCAATCCTTCTAAAATCGTCAAATCTCTTGGATTTTGTATCATTATTGATTTGTCTAAATTGTATATATCCATTATTTCTCCACTTTAATCAAACTTTTTCTACTTATCTCAATATATAATTATTTTTTAAAACCATTCAATGCTCTTAATAAACAATCCTATCTTCATCAATTGCAGTAAATGGAATAATTTTAAAGGCAAACTCATACTTTTTGTCTCTCAACAAATAAGGCTTTAATGCCCTTGGTCCACAACTATTACTTCCTATTCCACTCATTTTGCCATCAATTGAAATATAATTTATATTATCAAAAACTAGATCTTCCCTATGTGTTATTTTTGCTAAAGCTTCATCACTAATTTTCTTTGCTCCGAGATTAAATGGTTTATCTAAAGCTAAAAACATCAAACCTTGCCCTTTATCATTTTTAACTGAAGCATATCTAACATCAGTTCTATTGCCTGATTCTTGAGGTTTAATATATGGGAACATAAAGTCTTCAACTTTTTGTCTATAAAGTCCAAGACGAGATTGACCTTTAAAGTCAGAATAATTTTCGTATGGCCCACATCCGTAATAATAAATCTCATTGAACTCTTCTTTTAATTCTACAACTCTTCCAAATCTTGGTAATGTTATATTATTTCTTGTATCTACCTTAGTAAGTTCTGTCGATAAAGTAACTACACCGTTTGATTCAATAGATGTTACTTCAACAACTTTGAATAAAGTTTTACCTTTTGGGTTTAAAATATTCTTTTCAACTTTAATTAACGCTTCTTTTTTACTGTTTGTAACTGAATATTTTTTTACAACAAATGAAGTTTCGTTATATCCAAGTTTATCCCAAACTCTTCTTATATTTCTGTCATTATCGGTAGGAGCTCTAAAAATATTTGTATAAAAATTACCTTTACTGTTTTGTTTTAGGGGCTTTTCTGCCAAATACTTAATATCTCCAACTACATATGATGAAATGCAACCTAAGGTTTTATTGAAAATTAGCTCACCGTTATCAAAGTTTATTAATATAAATGTATCTTTTTCTGTTACAGTTAGGTCCTTACCATGAGATAGCTGAATTTGAGATAAAGCTTCATTTATACGTAGTTCTTCAGTTGCCACAATCTTATCTTTATCAAAATAATCTAAGTGTAAAACTATATCACCAGAATGAATATCAATATTAATATTATATTCTTTTGATGACATAGGCTCTATATCACTTGGAAATTCAACTTCAAAAGCAGGCTCTCCTTCAATGAGCATGACACCTTTTATTGTAAGGTATGATGTATTTCTAAATCTATTAACATTTGTAAACTTTACTATTCCAGGTTTAATAAATTCTGCAAGTAGCGGTCTATATGCATTTTTTATTGCAAGAGCTGCGGTATGAGGTGTTCTATCTGGAAAGAACATTCCATCTACGCAAAAATTACCATCATGAGTATATTCACCGTGATCCCCACCATAAGTATATTTATATTTTTTGTCTTCATGATAAATGGCATGATCTATCATTTCCCAAACGCAACCACCAACTAGTGCATCGTATTTATAAAAAGCTTCCATATACTCTTTAATTGAGCCAGGCCCTACTCCCATGGCGTGCACATATTCACATAAGAAATATGGCTTATCTTTATATTTATGTTTTTTAGCTTCATAATGACCAACAAGCTTATTTTCTGCAAGTTTTACAATGGTTATAGGGTCCAAATACATTCCACCTACAACATCGTATCCACCACGTTTATAAGCTATCGCTCTTTCATAATAAATCGGTATTAAAGTTAATTTTTTAAGCTCATCATAGCAATAATCTTGACACTTAATCCCACCAGCTTCATTTCCTAGTGACCACATAATTATACAAGGCGAGTTTCTATCTCTCATGTATAACCTTTTTACCCTATCCCAGTAATGATGTTTCCATTTTAAATTATTGCTAATTTTACCTCTTGGCATTAAACCATGAGTTTCAATATCTGCTTCATCAATTACATATAGACCTAATTGATCGGCAATTTCTAACAATAATGGATCTGGAGGATAGTGAGAAGTTCTAACTGCATTCATATTATAGTCTTTGCATATTTTCATATCTAAATAAATTTCTTTTGCAGTTAAAACATAGCCTCTTTGAGGATGTGTATCATGGTGATTTACACCCTTAATTTTTACTGGCTTTCCATTGAAAAGCAAGACTCTTCCATCTATTGTTACTGTTTTAAAGCCTACTTCTTTTCTAATGCATTCAATAACTTTATTATTTCTCTTGAGTATTAACTTTAATACATATAGCGTTGGAATTTCTGCATTCCACTCTATTACATCAAGCTTGTCAAACATAATTTTAGTATATGCACTTGCATCCGCTGTTTTTGAAACAACAACTTTGCCTTCTGGACTTATTAACTTAGCTTCAACTTTTGCACCATCATAATTTTCAATATCAACAGACAAGATAACATCATATAAGCCATTTGCAGTTTTATTTGTGAAGAAATCAAAATCATGAATATATGTAAGATCGCTTTCATATAGCAATACATCTCTAAATATTCCATTGTTTCTAAACATATCTTGGTCTTCTAGATAAGAGCCATTACACCATTTATACACGACAGCAACAAGCTCATTTTTACCTTGCACTAAATATTTATCAAGTAAAAATTCTGCAGTATTATGTGCTCCTTCACTATAACCTACATACTTTCCATTGATATACAACTCTAAATTACTAGCAACTCCTAAAAATGAAATAATAAACTTTTTGTCTAAACTTTCAACATCAATAAAAGTTCTATAAACACCTACGCTATTGTATTGTTCTTTCCCACAAGCATACTCTGTCCCATTTATATCATCGCCATATGTTCCTACTAGTTTAGTAGTTGGTATATGTGGTGGGTTTGGTTTAAATTGATAATTTACATTTGTATAAAAAGGAGGTTCATATCCTAAAAATTGCCAACATGATGGTACTGGAATTTGATCAAAATCAATATTTTCTGTATCAAAGTTAGTTGGTAATTCTTTTACAGATTTATAGTATTTAAAATCCCATGTGCCATTCAAGCACCTTACTTTATCACTCTTATAGCGTCTATCTAAAATATTTGTTTTATCAGCAAGCTTTTCACTAGAAAAAGGAATAAAATATGACCTTGGCGCAAGCTTATTTTGTTCAAAAATCTTAAATGTGCAATAGTTATCACGTATTATATTATAAAACATAAACCACTCCTCAATGAATATAGTTTAATTATACACGAAATAAACTCAATAGTTAACATAAAATTTTATATAAAAAAAGAGACCGCCTTCACTGTCCCTTCCCATTACCAAAAACTCATCTATCAAACCCTTGTATTTATTACCTATATTTCACCCTATTCCCCACAAACTCCCATCAATAACACCAATTTTCTTCTATTGCTTCTCTTATGCTTTTAACAAAAACCTTGCTGCAACACCAATCTTGCACCCTATTATATTCTCACTAATCCCCTACCTGAAAATGCTAGTTCTACTCTCCGCAACCATTCTATTAACATAACAAGACTTTACTATAACACAAGCCTTATGCCCTCCACTTATTCCAACATTTTCTATCCGACAACACCAATTTGTTGTTTATTCCAAGTTTCCTTAGATTTTCCTGCTTCACTCTTTCTTGTTATATCAGCAAGTGGTGTATTTGAAAAATTCCTACATGCTATACCATATCTTTCTGCAACAGTTTGTGATTTACTTGCCCCAATTATTGAACCAAGTCTCAAGTGACCATCACTACTTACCTTGATTGAATTTTTAATAGTTATTTGAGTAATTAAAATACCCTTTTCAGTGTCTGGGGCAAATACTTTGTTTTCAACTTCACCTACAATATTGCCAGCATTAACTTCAGAATTAACACAATCAATATCTATTTTTCCATTAAAAATTACATCGTGTAATTGATAGTCAACCATCTTGCCAACAATACCCCCTATACAAAACTTTATACTATCATTTTTAACGTTTACTAAAATATTTGAAGATGACTCGAAAAACCATCCCATATCTAAAGGTTGAGCATGCACATATGTATCAACTCTTCCTTTCAAAAATCCTACAATTCCACCAAGATAAACAGAATTGGTGCCTTCATTTGAATATGAATATTCTACCTTTCCAAAACTTTTAGATTCTTCTATAAAGGCATTTCTAGCATTACCAATGAGACCCCCTATATGTAAAGCTTGACCTGAAGCACTAACTTTTATATTTACATCACTTTCGCAACCTTTAATTTCAATATCATTAAGCACTGCATTTTCTGAATAACCTGCAATTCCGCCAACATTTATGACTCTAGAACTGTCTATAACAGAGCTTGAATATATAATTTCACCTTTAACTTTTACACCCACTAAATCTACAGCATTCATGCCATTAGCCAAAAGACCAATGGACTTATTTCCTGTGCTTGCATCTTTTTTATCATACTTAAAATCCACTAAATTTATGCCCCTTAATGTTGCACCACTAGGATTTAAAAACAATCCACCGTTTGCACTGACATCTAAACCAATAAGCTTATTATGGTTACCATAATATGTGCCTTTGAATGCCTTAATTAAAAGTTCCTTCCCTTCCAAGTTAATATCTTTTGTTTGAAGATATGTACCATTTGCACCTTCTGGAATTGCTACAAGGCTAGAATATGAATCAACTTCAATAACATCTTTTCTCAATATTTGAATATACACTCTGACATATACATCATCATTTTTCTTAAATATTATTTCGCCAAGCCCATAACTTCCTTCACTTTCTTCTGGCAATTTATTAATAACTGTAACTACATTTTTTTCAAGTTTAATATTATTTTTTATAACCTTAATATCCACATCAAAAGCATCTGGATCATTTCCTTCAAAAATATCCATAGGAATAGTGAAAGTATCATCACTTTCTTTCATTGCAAAACAATAGTTATTGTTTTTACTTTCCATTTTAATTACATCTACAGGGGGCTTTTTCTTTAGACCAAAAACCAGTCCCAAAACAACAGCAACAATAGCAACTAAGACAACAGCAACAATAATTGCAATCTTCTTTACCTTTGCCTTTTTCTCCGCCTCACTCGGCACATCATCAAATCTACTATATGGATCTCTACTCTTATTTTGCATATATAAAATTATATATTAAACATTTCCTTTACGCAATCTCACACATATTGTGTTCAATCATACATTGTTACCTTCAACAAACCTTTCTTTTAAATTATTAAAGCTGGAACTTGAAGATATTTGGTCGTGTGGAATAAATAAATACTTAAATTCCTTATATCCAAGTGCTTTATTATATTCTGATGCAATTTTACAATATTGAATAGCTCTATCTTTTTTAGATAAAACATCTACATCTTCTAATCTTCTCTTATCTTTGACTTCAACTAAATAATACATATCGCTTGTTTCTACAACAAAGTCAGGCTCATATTTTTTACCTCTGTTATATGTTATGTTAAACTGCTTAGGCGAAGGCCTTAACCATTGAACTACTTCTGGAGAATTTTCACATGCTATTGCAAACAATCTCTCAGGATTACTATCAAACTTAAACAAGTTGGTAACAGATTTTGTCGCTCCTTCGTACGCTATTGAAGAAATATTTCCATTTGGTTCTTCATTTATGTTTTTTACATCATTAGAATAATCAATAGCATAATCTTTAATTGCAGTTTCAATTCCAAAAGCCTCTTCAATAAGACCTTCATACTTTACCGCTAAATTAGCAAGTAATTGCTCTTTAAATTTATTCACAATATCCAGCCTATACATTACACAAATATTTCTAACTTGCTCCTCTAGATATTTAGCTCTATAGTGATTCAAAAACTGCATAACTATTTTTTGAATCAATGCTGGACATTTTTCATAATCAATTTCGCTAATTTTTCTAATTTCATCTACTAAATATTTTTCAGGACTAATGGTATTAAAATCAATAACTTTTCCCTTTTGAACTATAGTTTCATCTAAAGAATCAAGCATGTTTTTTAATAAAATCTCATTCTCTATTGGCACGTAAATCATCTTCGATAAATCTAAATCAAAATCATTAATTATGTAAGTTTCCGTTCCTAAAGACTCAGTTCTAAGTTTTGGTAAATACATTTCCGTTGTTTGTATTTTTTTTACGACATCCGGATTTATACCAAACATAGCTTCAACTATCCGCTGCAAATCTATATTCTCAGTAAATCGCTCACCAATATCTTTTTTTGTTTCTTTTTTTACTTTTTCAGCATCGACAACTTGATGTGGATTCTTTTTTATTTCACGTGCCGTTATATTGGCAATGGTATTTAAAACTTCTCTATACTCTTCTTTATTTTTTTCATCATTAAAATCAAGACCTGCTTTTGTTAAAACTTCTTGCCTTTCTACATTACTATCTAAAAAGAAACTTTGGACTATGGCAACCTTTTTGTGCTCCATATAATCTGCATAAATAACCCCTTCAGCATTAAAGATAGAATCGCCTCTTTGAGCTTCAGCAATTATTTCATCAAATTTATCATGAGCTGTAATCGTCACAGAATCAATTAGTTTATCGCCTGTTCTTTTCCCAAACGGCAACCTTAATCCCCTGCCCACTGTTTGCTCTCTTAAGGTTTTGCTTGTAGCAGTCCTTAAAGGTACTATGGTGTATAAATTATTTACATCCCAACCTTCTTTTAAAATATTTACATGTATTACAATTTCAATAGGATTATTTGGTTTTTCAACCTCCAAAAGAAGCTGTATGTTTTCTTCTTTTTCTGTCCTTCCTTGGCTACTGTGAATCATGATAACTTTATCTTTATATAATCCACTTCTAAAAGCATCAGACTGCACATAATTTAAGACTTCTTCAGCATGCTTAGTATTTTTACAAACAATGAGCATGAATGGTTTTACCAATTTGGTATTATTATTTATAGAATATTTTTTTAAATCTGCTTTCATGTTTTCATGATGACCAATTCCATCGTTAATCATTGTCCTATCTAACTCTTCTTCATTAAAAGTATAAGACTTGATGTCTCTTCTAGTTAAAGCAAAAGGAGTTCTTGTATATCCATCTTTTATGGCTTTATTTAGAGGATATTCATATACAACATTTTTAAAAAGAATCGTCTTATTGCCCCTTTCAACTTGTGGAGTGGCAGTAAGTTCAAGTCCTAAAACAGGATTAAGAGCATTTATTGCTGCTGCACTCTTTGAAGCTCTATAGTGGTGTGATTCATCCATAATTAAAACTAAATCATCTAAATCTTTCAAATAATCAAAAAAACTTTGACCGATATACTCGTTAATATTCATCATATTTCTTTCTTCTGAGTTAAATTTTGAAATATTAAAAATATAAATATTAATAGAATCACTATCATAAAAAGCTCTTATTGGTCTATTCCTGTAATCATCATCCATCCAAACATTTGGTCTTTGAGACGAAAAACAATTTATTCCCCTAAATACATACTTTTCATTTTCTGTTGAAGGATTGCCTAAATCATTTTTTAACTTATCATAAATGGTTAAATTAGGTGCAACAATGAAAAAGTTTTTTATACTTTTTTGAGTATACAAATATGTCATAAATGCACCCATCAACCTTGTTTTTCCCACACCTGTAGCAAGAGCAAAAGTTAAAGACAAGAATGAATGTTCTAGTTCTTTAAAAATAGGATAAATGTCTCGTATGTTGCTTTCTGCAACTCGTAAATCTATATTTTTAGACAACTTTATGTCATCTAAAATTGAATCCAATATTTTCAAACTTTGATATTGCGGCTTTCTCAACGACATAACATTAGAAATGTAATCGATTGAATATTCTGGATATAAAACTTTATTGATACTATTCATTTTTATACTCTATTTTGTATTTATTCTTCATATTCAGGAGGAGAAATTATATTCAAACTATAATCATCTTTTCCAAATTCACAATTCTTTAAAAGCGATTGTGGTATTTTCTTAATTGAAATTCTCTTACTAAAGTTACTGCAATTCGCATCGTACGATTTGCAGACAATTAAACAAAACTCATCGTCTTGCATATCAGACAAAATTGTTTCTAGCAACCTATGTGTTACATGATTTGTTGTAACATATAGATAAGAACTTACTCCATTCTTTGCCTGTTTCCAAAAAACATCTTTGTCAGGATTATAAAAATATCCCTCATGTTTTGATATCCCTGCTACCAGCATTTCTGCATTATAGTCAGGATTAATTATTGCTTGGCCAAAAGCATCTTCTTTAATTAAAGTTGGTGCAAGTTCGTAAAACCTATATCCGCCACCACCATTCCAGTTAACAGCTTTTGAAATTCCACCTTGATCACTTCCATCAATAACTTTGTCAAGTCTAAATTTAGCATGAGTGTATGCATGATCACCCATTTCAATACCAATCCACCTTCTACCCATCTTATGAGCAACAGCTGCCGTTGTTCCTGAACCTAAAAATGAATCCAGAACTAAATCACCTTTTTTGGTATTCATTTTAATTATTCTTTTAATTAACTTTTCTGGCTTTTTTCCATTCGGAAAATCTACAACACCCTCATTGTCTAACCCTGTCGTTTTAATATCCGTCCAAAGATCCCCAGGATTAACCGTTAAATATTGATCTGAAAAAAGCAATTTGCAACGAGGAAGCTTTGTCATATGATTGAATTCTGCTTTGATTGCATATCTTTTCCCTGTTTTGGTTTCTATAGTAAATGCCCCAAACAAAAACCCTGATAATTTTTTATGTTCAGCTAAATCTCTTGCCCCTCCTGTTAATGTAGCAAACTGAACAATTTTCCCAGCATTGTCATAGCACCATTCCTCAGTGGGCTTTTCATGTCCTTGCATTTTTGCAATTTCCATTATGCTTTTAAATTCAACCTTTTTAAGGATTTCGTCAGCTTCTTCTTCAGTAAGATTATTTTCGCCCTGAAGATATTTTTTTATTTCCCCCAATTCCATATCTGTAATGTTACACACATATGTCCTATACTCATTATCCCATTTTTCTTTTGGAATTTTTTCAAGCTCTAAGTTATTTATGCCATTTTTTTTTGCCAGTATAATAAATTCTTTTAATTTTGGAATGCTCCCAGCCTTATTAACTGAAGCCATTTTTACTCCAGTCGGTTCACTCATTTTTACACAAATAATCTTCATGTTTTTTTGCGAACAAATTTCTTCCATTAACAAAAACAATCTTGCAAACTGCTCATCGTCAATTTGTACAGCCAACAATCCATCCGTAGTCAATAAGCTCCATAACAATTCAATTCTCGGTTTCATTAAATTTAACCATTGGCTATTTTCTAAACTATCATCATAATATGGTGTCGCTGCAGAGATATTATATGGTGGATCAATATAGATACATTTTATTTGTCCAGAAAAATCTTGCTCCAAAGCCTTTAAAGCTAGCAAGTTATCTCCATGAATAAGCATATTTTTAGTGTTCCTATCTTCACTAGTGTTACTAAAAGCTTTATCCTCAATCAAAATTCTAGGTTCGACATTAATCTCTTTTTCTTTTCCAACCCAAGTTAACTCTAACTTTGTATTTTTTTGCATACTTGTGTCTCCCTATACGAATAACTCAATGGTATTATATCATTTCAAATATCGATTTAACAACAGGCAATACCTTTTAGATATTAGGACTATCTCTAAAATAATCACTCAACTATGCCTTCTTTTCTTGTTTTCATTTTTGTAGCAGCATCTTGTATTTGAAGTAGAAGAGATAAAAACAACAAACACTCAAAAATCATGTAATTTTGAATATTTTTAATATTTAAACGTAGACTTAACTTACAAAGAAACATTTTCAAACAATATATTCCAAAAGAAAAATAATTTGCATTTAACATAAATTTGGCGGAGAGGGTGGGATTTGAACCCACGAGGCTATTACTAGCCTATACGATTTCGAGTCGCACGCATTCGACCGAGCTCTGCCACCTCTCCAAAAGATATTCAAATTATATCATAGCATGTAGGTTGTTGCACATATTTTGTCTGATATTTTAAGGGATTGTAAATGGTAAAGGAAATTAAAGGTTTAATGTTTTGAGGGATGGATTTGTTTTTTGAAAACTTTGTAGGGTTGGATTTTTGGAAAAGCTGAAAAGGCGCAAACCTTGAGAAGTTGACAAAGGTTATATGTGGAGTGGAAATTAGCAAAATAATGAATGCTTTGGAGTTAAGGGTTGGTATTTCTTGAAATAAGGGTGAGAAATGCTGTATAATGTGTGATATAACATATTAATTAATAAAGAGGTAACTAGATGAGAAGAAGGATAATATCAATTGCTGGAAGTTCAAGAACTAAGAGAGATAGTTATGAATACCAATTAGCTTTTGAGGTTGGTAAAGCTATTATCGATAATGGATATAGACTTCAAACAGGCGGACTTGCTGGGATAATGGAAGCAGCAAGCAAAGGAGCTAGAAGTTCTGAAAAATATAGAGAAGGCGATATTATTGGAATTTTACCAGGATTTGATGCTAATGTTTGTAACGAATATGTCGATATTGCTATCCCTACTGGAATAGATATTTATAGAAACATTATAGTTGCAAATGCATCAGCAGTTATTGCAATAAGTGGCGGTTCTGGTACATTGACAGAAATTGGAAATGCTTGGGCTTTAAAAAAATTAATTGTTGGAATGGAAGGTACTAAAGGCTGGAGTTCTAAGCTTGCTGGAAAAAGAGTAGATGATAGAGAAAGATATCCAAATATTCCCGAAGATCAAGTATATCCTGCAAAAACCGCAGAGGAAGCTTTAGCAATAATAAATAAGTATATTGATTTATATCAAGACGCACATGTGCCAATACATTTTGAATTAAAAAAAGGCAAATAATGTGATAAAGATAAACAATTTAGTGTGCTAACAAGTTTATAAATAACATAGTGTGAAGTATTATAAAAGACAAACAATATTATTAAAATGTTAATACACCATTAAATGTTAAAAAAAAGGTAAATAATAAAATATAATGTTGAAGAAACAGACAAGCTAGTTTATAATTGAATATATATGCGCAATTTATATGAACAAAGAAGAATAACCATTCCGATAATAGCAGCTATACTCATGGCTATTATTTATGCTGTACTTGTTACATTTTTGTTTGCACCCGTTTGGAATCAAAAATTTACTATTGGACCTTTAGGGATGTATGACTTTTTTGATGAAGTTCAAGAAATTGATGAATGGGAAGTTGATGAAGGCGAATTTTTGACTTACTACCCTGCTGGTAGTAGAATCTTTTATACTAAAATCAATGTTTCTGAATTACAAAAAAATGATGTTTTTGCTTATATAGAAACTGATGCAAGTAATAAGAAAGTTATAAGAACTCAAATTTTTATAGATATGGTTGAGTATGATGATGAAGCAACACTATATTACTCCCATGACTTAGATTCAATGGATGTAAATTCTTACACTATTAACTCTGGCAACTTTTTAGGAAGAGTTAATGGAAGTTTAGGAAAAATTGGTTCTATCGTTAAATTGGTTTCAACCCCTTCTTGGCTACTATATATAATTTTAATCGTTTTAGCAGTAATTATGATTGGTATTCCAATTGGTATTACTGTTTATAGAATTCATATTAGAAATTTAGGAAGTCCTTTTCCCGAAGGTGTTGACAAAACAAAGCTATCTACTGAAAATTTATATATATATTTAAATATTAAAGAATTTTTACAAAGTGCCAAAATGGTAATTAAAAATGGATATGATTGTGACCTTGTATATGCAGCAGGTATTTTATTTGCTGTCTTGCATTGCACAAATGGAAATATATATCTAAACATCAATAAAGATTTTACAAGACACGATTCAAGACTTGATAGATCTGGATATATATGTATACCCCATGTAGCAAATCTTGATGCAGCAAAAAGAAGAATTAATAGTATGTATCGTGCATATTTTGCTGACATGGTTGAGCGTAGGGTTCAAAATGCTAGAATGAAGAGAATGAGAGAAAACCAAATGCAAAAGCGACGTGCACAAATGCAAAGAAGAGGTTAAGATTTAATAACTTATAAACGCAAATGACTCCGATAAACGGAGTCATTTTTGATTATATATAGACTGCAGATTTACTCTAATTCATCTAAAGTTAAATCATAGCTTGGTGCAAAAACTTGCATAAAATATTTAACTTCTTCACTTTTGATTTTATCGATTAAAGCCTTATTTGATTTTAAAGCTTTTGAAAATTCACGATTGCCAAACTTAACTTCTTCAACACATTTTAAGTAAGCTGCAATTCTATCTGCAGATTTTACTATTTCATACTCAATACTATTTTTATCTGGGAAAAGATTTGCTTGCATTTCAGGTTTAAGCTCTTCTGGAAGCATTTGTAGCAACTTATTGCTTGCAACACCCTCAAGACTTTTATATGCCTTTTTAATATCTTCATTAAAATATTTAATTGGTGTTGGCAAATCCCCTGTTATTACCTCTGAACAATCGTGATAAATTGCAAGCGTTGAACATTTGTCAACATCTACATCTTTGCCGAAAATATTTTTTGCTATAATTGCAAGTGCATGAGAAATTTGTGCAACCATTGCACTATGCTCTAGAATATTTTCTTCTTGAGTAGATTTCATCAAGCTCCAGCGCTTAATGTATTTCATCCTACCTAAATATGCAAAAAAGTTATATGTTTTACTCATAATATTTAATTATTCCTAGTATATAGATTTTATATTTTACTCTCAGTATATAATTTTATAATTTACTCCCTTATATAGTATATTTGACGATTTTATATTTAGGGTAATTTACTCCCGTATGAATTTTTTTGACTTGCAGTATTATGATTTTTTCAAATATATCATTATACTTTGTGGGTATGTTTTAGGTATGTTTAACCAATATTCTAAGAAGGCTATCCATTGCTAAGTCTGCAACGTCAGCTGTTCTATTTAAGTGACGATATATTTCCCTATACTTAAATATCATATTAAAGTCATCTGCATCAAATAATGCAGCTAGTGCTTTAACAGTTAGAGTTCCTACTTGGTTTTCAAGTCCTTTAACATAAATTGCTTCATCTTCAGCTATAGAAGGATTCTTTTCCATGTGTGATATCGCTAAAATTATATGTTCTGTCATATTTAATAAAACTGCAGTAACTTCAACCATTTCTTCATTAGGAGTAATTCCAAAGAGCCTTATTTCATCTACTGAAGTTTTTGCATAATCTAAAACCTCATCTAAGTTACTAGATAATTTAAATAAGTCTTCTCTGTCAATTGGAGTTATAAAAGTTTTATCAATTTCATCAATCAAAACTCTTCTTGCCATATCACCTTCAAGCTCAGCTTTTATGACTTCATCAGCTGTTTCTTCATCTTTATATAAACAGTACTCATGAAGAAGTTTCATGCCGTTTCTCACTATACGAGCCTGTCTTGTAAGCATGTCAAAAAAACTATCTTGTTTTTTGTTTTTCTTAAAAAACTTTATCATAATAAATCCCCCTTATCAATTTGAGATATTATATTTTTATCTGTGCTACATTAATTTAAATTACCTGCGTTGTATGTGATTTTAGTAGCATGCTAGTTTTATATTTTATTTGCCAAATGTAAGAGAAATGAAATCTAGTCATTTGAGCTTATATTTTTTATCTGTGCTACATTAATTTGCAAGTTTTCACTTTGTGTGCGGGAATTAGTAGCATACTAGTTTTATATTTTGTTTTGCAAATTGCAATATATCAAGACCTATTAATATTTAATATTTGAAATTATACTTTTAATATTAATTTGCCAATTATCATATATGCAGTTGCACCTATGGCCATTGCAATAGGCATAGTTAAAGTCCAGCCAATGGTAATTTTACCAGCCGTTGTCCAATTAACAGCCTTTATTCTATCTGCAGCTCCTGTTCCAATAACAGCTGCTGTCATAGCTTGTCCCATACCAAGGGGAATACCTGTTAAGTTACCTGTCATAGTTATTGTGCTTGTAGTTAGCTGTGCAACAACTGAATGTAATGGCTCAACTTTGTATAACTTTCTTCCAATAGTTCTCATTATACTATATCCGCCTCTTAACATTCCAAGCATCAAGGCCCCACCAACACCTGCGACAACCCCAAAAGGCATATTCGAAAACTCAGTGAAATCTAATAACCCTATAGATGCCATTAAAAAAGCTATACCAAGTGATTTTTGACCGTTATTAGAAGCAAATGCACTAGTTAAAATGACAAAGTTAATCTTTTGCACATTTATTAAAACACCATCAACTCTTCTACTAGCTCGCCAAAGCCATCGCTTTGCTAGTTTCATTAAGATATAGCTTAAAAGCATGCTGACTGCAGGTGCAATTAAGATCATTCCAAAAACATCAAGCAAAACCGACTCTTTCCATTGCAAACAGTTAAGTGTGCTAAATGCTGCAACAGCGGCACCAAAAACACCACCAAGTAATGTGTGAGAAACCGAAATAGGAACCTTTGTTTTAAATGAAATAATTGCCCAAATCATCGAACCTAATAAGCCAGAAAACATAAAGGCAAATGCCATTTTTTCTGTGTTAATTGTATCAAAGTAATGAGGATAAATCATTTTTGTCCCAATGTTGCTTGCAATACTTGCTGTAGAAATTCCTCTTTTTGCAAGAAGCCACATGCCTACAGGAACTAAAAAATTAATAAGGGCAGATAAAAAGATGGCAGGTCTAACCTTAATTGCTCTAGTTGCAACTGTAGTAGCTATAGCGTTAGAACCCCCATTAAACCCCATATAAAAGGTATAGGCGAGTAACATTAAAAAAACTATAATGCTGTAAGCACTCATTCCCCAACCACCCATCCTTTATTATAATAATATTTTATAATATAGTATTATACCCCCTAATAGCTAAGTAGTCAATATGTAATTTTCATTTTATACACTAAATTTTCAATATTTTTACCCTATTAGTCCAATTTATATCTTTATATACAAAAAATAACCCCTCCGTTTAAAGAGGGGTTTTGTGTTTTTTTAGTTTGCTTAATAGAGCCTTCGGTTTCTATCTCTTGTCGCAGACATCTGTGCTCTTTGATACGGTGTAGCACGTGGATTAAACTCTTGTCTATAGTAGCCTGCATGTGGATTTGGTCCCATCTGTGGACGAGGAGCATAAGGATGTGCTGGTTGTGCCACTGGGCGCCTACCATAAGGACCTTGCATCATCTGAGCATTTCCTTCCTCACCATCTTTATCTTTTGCATATTCACTATATCTTAGTGCTCCAACTGCAACAGCTGTAAACATCAACCAAGAACCTAAAATGTATAACCATTGCCTTGCTGGGAATAAAGATATAACTGCAAACAATAAGTTATTACTATTTAACCATGCTGAATGCATATATCCATGCATACCCCTTGTTGTAGTAGATGAAGCTAGAGATAGTTTTGCGGAAGCAGCATCAGAAAGATCAACAGTTACATAAAGTGGTGCTCCAACAACATCATCAGTCGCTAAAGCTGAATTTAAGTTTGTTAAAATAGGAACTACTTGTTCGCTTATAGCTGTAACAACAATATTTAACATCATATTTGCTGCATCTTCTCCACCAAGAGCATCTACTAAAATATCACCAAGACCAATGTCCATTGCCCCACCTTGCATATCTAAAACTGACCAAGTAACTGGTGCATTTTCATCTGTTCTTGCCTCTTTTGTAGCAAATTTAGATGGAGTCTTTTTTGTTACTAAAACATTGGGTGTAACATGATATATCAAATAAAATTCTTTTGGTTCAACTGGCTCTCCGTTAGCAACTTCTCTTTTGTTAATAACTAAGTGAACAAGAGTTGGTATAGTCATTCTTCCACCATCAGCAAAACTAATCCATGGACCATTGCTAGTAAAAGTTACATACCCATTAGAATCAATGGATGTGAAGTTTTTATGTATAAGCTCTCTTACTTGCTCATTTCTATAGCCCTCAGCTACATAAGCTTCTTTTTCTGCTTCAGAATATTCCCCTTCTACCCATTTTAGATTTTCTATATCGTAGTTCATCTTAATAAAGTTATCTAAAAGATCACCATGCTCATTTGCTTTGTAAATATAGTCTTCTTGAACTTTATCAAATTTAACTGTTCCTGATGTTGCATCATCTAAAATCCCTGGCAATGGAATGTCTATAACCAACCAAAGTCCAGCTGTAAAAATAAATGCTACAACTAATAAGGCGACAGTTCCTTTGAAAATACTCTTCTTATTAGCCCTCTTTTTTGCAGATCTACCTGTGATTACAAATGTGATTATGAAAACTAAACAAAATACACCAGCAAGAATAGTTCCTACAAAAGGCCAAATACCATATGATATTCCTCTTTCATAAATTACAAGGCTAGAAACAACAATTACTGCAAGTATTGCTGGTGCCCCTAGTATGAATAATAATGTTTTTAAAACTTTTTTCATCTTTCTTTCCCCCTTTAGGCTTCAACTGGCTTTAGCTTTTTGTAATTGTTATCAATTAGTTGGGTAAATGCATAAGTCAACATTAAGCAGAAAAATGCAAGTGCACCAAACTTTAACACATAAGCTCTTGTGAGTAATAGCGGATAATACGTATGCCCATACTTATCAAAATTATCAAAGTACTTTAATTCTTCTTCTATTTGACTTGCCGATGGAGCAGGTGCGCCGCTAGAATCTAAAGTTATCTTACCAACATTTAGAGCAACTCCTGGTGCATTTGACATTGGTGAAGGTATTAATACACTACCTATGATAGCACCGTGTTTTTGCCCATAATATTTAGCATATGCATAATCTTTTAAAGCTTGATTTTCAATAAAGTACATAATTGGATATGTGGTAGATGATTGATAGTAGCTCAAATTAGAAAGTAATTTGTAAACAAAATCCGTTGTTAATGTATCTGCAATAGGTACACCAAATAACTCTGTTGTTCCTGCATCATCAAATAAAGGCTTTATAGTATTAGTCCATAAATTCTTATCGTTAACGAAATCTACAAACTTTTGCAAATTTAAATCTGCAGTCATCATAGCTGGCAATTCACCAAGAACACCTACAATAACTCCTAGTATCCCTTCACCACCGGAAGGTAAAAATCCAGCAACTGTTCCAATCAATGTTTCAAATTCTGGAGTATTTTCTGCTGATAAAGCATTACCTAGTTGTCCTAGAAGAGCATCTAATCTTTGGGGTGTCAAATAAAACTTTGTTGCTGTTCCATCTGGACCATAAGCATCTTCATACTCTGTATTTGATACAATATATTCAAAACCTTCCAAACTTATGCTTGAAGAACCAGCCTTATATTTATTCCAATTAGAATTTACATCTGTTTCTAATGCTTCAATTTCTTCACGAAGTAACTCATCAGCGGTTTTTTTCGCTGTGTTATCTAAACCCTCAACTTCATTTTTTGAGATTTTACTTCCAAGGATATAGTAGTCATACAGTATTTTTCTAACATCGTTTACACCAAAAATATAACCATCTGCATACATTCCATTTGGTTTATAGGAAGCGCCATCTTTTTCAACAACATCAGCACCATCCGTATTTCCGCCCTTTCTTGCTCCTTCATACCCTTCTAAGTTATATCTTTTAATCCATTCATCGACTTTGTCAGCATAACCTTTGAGTTCATCTTCATAATAGGTTGCGGCTCTTTCGTAACTCAATATTTCGGTCCCATTTTCTGCCTTGATATCTTCACGTATCTTTTCATACTTAGATTTTCCAATGGTGTCTAATGAAACAACTGAACCTACTATAAGTACAGCAGCTATGAGACCTACAATTGCAGCTCTTGCTAAACGATTTTTCCTAAGTGTGCCTCTAACAATTAATTGCACTATTGAAACAACAACAAATATTCCAAGTACAATCAAGACAGGAAGCCAAGCAATTAATTTTGAGGCAGATGGATCATCTCTCAAAACTCTTGAGGCATTCCAAGTCAAAAAGATTAATAGAGGAAAACTTAAGAAATAAGCTAGAACTTGAAAAAATCTAGAAACAGTAATCTTTCTTCTAATCTTGTTCATAATCTTATCTCTCTCCTACAAAAAACTTAAGTAGCCTTTTATATATTAGGCAATACTTATAGTAATTATATTATACTAAAAATCTAGTGTCAATAGAGAAATCGTTAAATAAATTTAGGCTTAGAAAACCATTTTAAAGCATAAAAACTATATTTTAAAACTTAAAGTTTAGGATACAAAACTATATAATTTGTATTCCGTAAATGACAATAATTCGCTATTATATAAATCTTGAAATATTAAAAAAGATTAGATTTTAAGCCTAATCTTTTGTTTGTAAGTTATAAATATGATGGAATTTTTTATTCAGTTATTTGAACCTTTTCTAAGAATCTAAGTGCTTCAGATATCATAATGCGACCTTCAATTCTTTTATAAATATATTTTTGTGTACCCATTCTCCATTTCAAAATTGGATAAATCAATGCTTTCAAACCAAGATATAATTTCATAAAATTTCTTCTAGTATTAAAGTTTTTATCTATTGTGATTGGATTCACGCTTAAATATCCTCTCATAAAGCTTTTATTATTCAAGGTGCCACGAATGGGATTTAATCTAACAAAATCCGTAGCTAAATCACCCCACATGACATTTTCCCATCCCGAAAAAGCCAAAAATTTTGTTCCGTTTTGAGCAACATAAATATTTCCTTTCCAAATAGCAACATGTATCAAAGAAGGCTCTACATCTTCTAGTAGTGAATCTAATTTGCTAATTACTGAATATATTCTATTTGTATCAACGAGAACATTTTTAACTGTGAGCTCTGATATAATGTCATCAATTATTTTTTTGTAAGCACCTGACCATGAATGCTCTATACCTATTTTTTCAGATCCATAGCCTATCCCTTTGATTTTATGAACTTTTGCAAGTTGCTCGCCAACTTGATACATTATTGCTTTTCTCTCTCTTATTGTAGGAAGTTTCTTCTTATATGGAATTCCCTCTACTTCTACAACTAAAAAATTCACATCAATATGCTTTTTAGTAACATCAGAATAAACTATTTTTTGATATGCAGTAACATCAGATGTTTCTAATGATTTATATAAAGAAAGTTCATTGACTATTGCATCTTGGCTAACTTTATCATGCTTAATATTTCGGAGTGAAGCTTTGATAAAATAATTTTTATCTTCTACACTTACAGCATGCACACTAATATCAAAGCTAGCAGTCTTAAAAGTAATTGAGGTGGGATTTCCAAGTCCTATCGCCACGAACAATTCCTTGACTTCATAATTAGATATAATAGCGTTTGAGTCTATATTTGGTATCACAATATCCTCCTATTTTAATGTGAAAACTTTCTAATTTCTTCCTAATCTCTAGTTAATTTTATCAATAATCGCTCTTTTTTACAACTATTAGACACTATATGTAACTTTAAGTTAGTTCTAATGTTAGTTTGTTAAATCTAATGTTACTTCTAAAGTTAGTTCTAGTTAATTCCCATCAAATTTTGCTATAAAAAGATCTCATAAGTTAGCTCTGATTAGTTCTAGTTAATTCCCATCAACTTTTACCATAAAAAATCTCCTAAAGTTAGCTTTATTGGTCCAACTTTTTGAGGAGCTTACTAAATTCAACTTTAACCAGAACCTTCTTCTTTATCAGCTGGTATTATGTCTTCTTTGAGAGTTGAAACATCATCTGTTTTTGAGGGTTCAATTTTATTTAATTCTTCAGCATATATGTTTTGCTCAACATGCATTGCTTCTTCAGCAATTCTTTTGTGTGCATATTTTTTAAGATTTAGCCCTTCCTTAAAAGTTGTCAATATTGCAATCTTACTAAAGGTAATTATCATAAAAAAACTAATCACTATAGCGACAGCTGGTTGAATTAATCCAAATGTTAAATTAGCAACAAAAGCACCTTTTCCAAAAAAGATAAGATCATGAAATGCATAACATAAAAGCGAGAGTAAATTGCCTAAAATTATTATAGGTAAAGCATACCATGTGGTTATTTTCTTGTTATATATCACATAATGTGTAGATACAACCAAAACTGATTTTGCAAGTATTGTGATCAAAATATATGGGATGTAACCAGCCGCCCAGTCAGCGAATGCACCGCCAATTGCTCCAACAGCTATTGCATATGGTAAAGGAAGAAAGTAGCATGCTATTAAAATAACTGCATCACCAATATGAATATAACCTGTCCCTCCAGGCATACCAATTTTTATAAATGCAGTTGCTACAAAAGTTATAGCTACAAAAAGGCTAGTTGTTGCAACTAATCTCGTATTCATATTTGATTTTTTACTTTTTAAACTCATCTAATCCTCTGACCTAAATCTAGGCGGAATATAAGTATCTTTTAACTTTAATTTGCTGGTGATATGCGAAGCTACAATAATGCCACTTGCTACAGCCCACATTAGATTAAAACCTCCGCACTCTCCATCTACATCTAAAATTTCGCCAGCAAAATACAAATTTGAAATAAGCCTACTTTCTAAACTAATTTGCGATACCTCATCTGTTGCTACCCCGCCAGAAGCTAGTTGCGCATGATTAATTGGGCCAAGAGTAGCATTTTCTAATCTAAAGTTTTTAATAACTTCAGCAAGTCTATATGGGACTGTGTTTTTAGCTTCAGCCATAATTGCTTTGGCAATGCTTTTATGGAAAAAACCTTTTATTTCCTTGTTTATATCAATCAAATCAACTAATGTTGTTTCAAAAGCAGGCAAAAAGTCTAATATCAATGCTGCTTTTTTATATGCTTTAGCTCTTGCAAAATGAACAGAAACATCAAATATGGCACTTCCACTTACACCATAATCTCTAAATATGACATCACCTATGCTATTTGCTACAATCTTGCCATCAAGCTCAAGTTTGACGTTACAGTTATATGCTCTAATTCCATTTAATCCTTTTATCTTTTTTGTGTCTGTATAAATATGTGTCAAACTAGGTTTAAAATCAAAAACTTTATGTCCTAAAGCTTTAGCGAGATTTAGTGAATCAGTTCCTTTAGTTGCATTACTACCAGTTGCTAGTAATAAATATTTTGAATTAAATTTATCATTGACAATAAAAATATCATTTTCTTTTTTTATGCTATTTACTCCACAATCCGTTTTTACATCAATAGATAATAAGTCTAGTTCAGATAATATTGCATTTACAACTGTAGCTGAATGTTTTGAATATGGAAACCAGCGCATATTATCTTCGATTAATAGTAATCTCAAAGATTCATAATAATCAATTATTCTTTCAAGTGACACGGTATCGAAAACTCTATTTGGAAAACTTGAATTAAATCTTCCAATTATTGAGTTTGAATTTGCAAGATTACATTGCCCATTTCCTGTTAAGCTTACCTTTTTTAATAACCTGTCTTCTTTTTCAAGTATTAAAACTTTTACACCATTACGAGCCGCTGTAATTGCCGCAGCACATCCACTTGCACCGCCACCTATAACTATCAAATCATAATTCTTACTCATATTCACCTAAAACCAAATTGCCATACTCAATTGGACTAATTTCAAATGAGCCATCACAATTTATCGTAAGCAATGTTGTCCCCATATTATCACTAAATCCTCTTTCTACACAATTATATCCAGCACGACAAGTTTTTTGCCCATAAACTAAATGCACACCTTTATACAAAATGTTTGCATCATTTAAATGATCGTGCCCTACAAAAATTGCTTTTAATGAGCCGTCATTTGCCGCATTAAAAAAAGAACTTCTCTTAAATCCTGCAGAAACTGGACTTACAAAGGGCTTTTTTCTACCCGATGGCAGCATATGTTCTCTTATTAAACCATGAATATATTGTTCCTTTTTACCATTTTTAAATGCATCAAGAAATTCTTTTTGGGGAATATGAAAATATACAAATTTTGCCATACTTATAGTGTTTTTCTTATACCAATCTACTTGCTCATCTAAAATACTCGCATATTTTTTGCAAAACCCAACCTTTTGATAGTCTCCTGAATCAAAGCCTACTATTTCAGCTACAAGTTGTTTATTTGAAAAAAGTCTTATTATGGTATCTCCATACCTTCCTTTATTTTCACTATTTGCTGTAACACAATGTGATAAGCTAGAACATTTTTCTATAATTTCTTTTCGAGAAGTTGAGGTAAATTCAGCATCATGATTTCCTAATAACAAAAGCCATTTAACATTATGCTTTAAAAACAAAGCATTAATTACATCATATACATCTAATTCTAAATCCAAAACCACATTATCTCCTGTAAAAACAGCTAAATCTGGCTTGATAATTTTTAACATAGCATCAATTTCATCTAAACTTGATTCAAAAGTTTTTCCGTCTAAGTGAGTGTCACAAAGCTGAATCACTTTAAATTGATTTTCAAAATGAATTTCTTTTATATTAGCTTTCAAACTAACCTCTCAAAATATTTATATTCTCATTATACACTAATAATTAAGCATTATTTAATCTAAAAACTTAATTTATTTTAGGAAAGACTTTATTATATAATTCCACCAAATTTTTATAACATTAATAACTGCTAATTTCAGAACAAGCATCTATCATAGACTTATAATACCAAGCAACATTTTCCCTATTGCCTGCGTTAAACTTACAAAACATTTGCTCTCCATCTTTTAAAACATCATAATATATGCTTTTTAGATTAGACAATTTATCAGCACAAACAATTAATTTAACTCTTTTATTTGATTTTTTTATATCTTCAATAGCTAAAATTTTCCTTTCTTTCCAATCTTCAATTGATTTATCTTCACTGACTGCATTAACTAAACATGCAACATCTTCACCAAAAATTTCTTTTAACTCATCAAAAGATACATTTTGATCTTCTATAGTATCATGTAAAACACCCGCTATTAAGATATTTTGATCCGTTGTATTTGCAGACAATATTTGCATTGTTTCTAAAGGATGAACAATATATGGTATTTTACTACCTTTTCTTGTTTGATTCTCATGCTTTTTTATGGCATACCTAATTGCATTATGTAATTTCATATTTACCTCATATATACATGTTGTTTAAATTTAACCAATACAAATGGTTAGCAACATTAATCCGTTTATTTTTGAACAATTAGTGCTATTAATTTTTTATTTTATATTAAGTTGTAGGTTTTGGATTAAAATCAAATCACGTGCCAAAAGGCTCAATTAAATTGTACTAAAATTAAAACCTTTAAACAACTAAATAGGGCTACTTTTTCTGTAGCCCTACTGTTTTTGAATATTATTTTTTATCTTTTCTAAAGCACAAGAACCAATCTAAGCAATATGTATCTTTTCCTGGATCGGCTACTCTTGAACTTGCCTTTCCACATGTTCCTGGTGGTGGCACAATTACATCATCGCCAGGTTGCCAATCTGCTGGTGTTGCAATTCCATTTTCATCTGAATTTTGCAAAGCAATTATAATACGTTTGATTTCATCAAAATTTCTTCCTGTTGATTGAGGATAATATAAAATTGCTCTAATTACTGCCTTTGGATCAATTATAAACACAGCTCTAACGGCTTGAGTTGTTGATGTTTTTGGTTGTATCATTCCATATTTGTTTGCAACTTCCATTTTAATATCTTCAATTAATGGAAACTCAACTTTAATATTTTTCATCCCTTTCCACTCAAGGTCTTGAATTCTACGTAGCCATGCAATATGTGCATAAAGCGAATCTACAGATAATCCAATTAATTCAGTATTAAGTGCTTTAAATTCATCAGCCATTTTTGCAAATGTCATAAATTCAGTTGTACATACTGGGGTAAAATCTGCTGGATGCGAAAATAAGATTACCCATTTTCCTTTATAATCTTCTGGGAACTTGATATTCCCTTGTGTTGTTACAGCTTCAAAAGCTGGGGCTGCTTCGCCAATCTTTGGCATTGGATATAAATTTTCCATCATATTTCTGTCCTCCTTTTACATTTTTATAATTTGATATTTTATGTCATTTAAGGATTTTACTTGTCTTGACACTTTGGACAAGTCCCTTGAAAATATATTGTTTTCAAATCTACCGTGAAGCCTTCTAACTCTTTTTCTAAAACTAATCGATCACAAACCTTAAAATCATATACACTATCACATTTCACACATTTGAAATGTCCATGAGTTTCTAAACATGCATCATATCTTGCTTCACTCTTATCTATATCTTTAAGTTGTCTTACAAGACCTACTTCAACTAGCTTATTTACCGTATTATATACAGTTGCCCTTGATAGAGTTGGTATTTCAGTTAGTAAATCGGTATAGATTTGATCAACTGTTGGATGCATCTTAGTTCCTAAAAGATACTCCAAAATTGTTACCCTTTGTATTGAGGGTTTAACATTAGATTTTTTTAATTTCTCAATTGCTATTTGTTTATTATTCATTTTCCTTTCCTTCTCTTTATAAACACTCTCATTTTAGAATGATTATAATTTAATATTACACTATAAAATTCTTTGTGTCAACAAAAAAAACAAAACCTCTTTTTAAAAATGCTCTATGAAGACAATCCAATATTATAAAATAACTTTTTTTAAATCTTTGCCATCTAAACTTTTAATTGTAACTATGCCTTTTTCTAAAACCCCATAGCTTCCTGGGTGTCCATCTTTTGGCAAAGATATTGAAGCTATGGTAATGTATTTTGAAACGCCAACTTCTGAAACATCATTAATATGATAATGACCATTAATCACTGCATCGTATGCAATGGGTGTCGGGTTATATGCACTTATTTTGTGTCCATGAGTAAATAAAACTCGTTTACCATTACTTTCAACGATATATTCTGATATAAAATCTCTTTCAGTAACCATTTCATCGACTTCACTATCGCAATTACCCTTTACTAATATTACCTTTCCGCCAAGTTCAATTATTTTGTTTGCAACATCAATTGGAGAATATTCACTAGGAAAAGGATTACGGGGACCATGATAATAGTAGTCACCTAATAAAACTAACAAATCTGGTTTTTCTCTTTCATAGGCTTTCATAAGCTCATTAAACCACCTAATTGAACCATGTATGTCTGTAGCTATTAAATATTTCATAAATACCTCCGCAGTAATTATAATTTAACATGTTTTTAAATATTCAAACAAGCACACAAATTATCGGCTTTAATAAAATTTTATAATTTTTAGTTTTTTTATACAAAACTATTGTATAATATAAAATATAAAGTCTTAACAAATACGGAGGGAATTGTGAACAATACAATTATCGCTTTAGCAATATGTGCCATAATCACTGGCTTATCTGCTTTAACATTGGGTGCTATACTTTTAGGCACCAAATTGCTGTTTAATGCTTTTTTTAAGCGTCCTAAAAAACAAAATTCTTCACCAGTACCATCTTTACCTAAAGGACAAGTAAAGATGTATGAAAAACTAATGGGAACTACCATGAATGAATTTATTGATTACGTAAAAACCAACATTAAGAAAATCATAGATATTGAAAGACAAGAACTTGAAATCTTATCTGATGATGGACTTAAGTTAAAAGGATACTTTACTCCCGCTCCAACTCAAAGTGATATTACTGTACTTTGCATACATGGATATAAATCAGATGGGATGGGTGATTTTTCTGGAATGTTTCCTGTTTTTAGAGAGAAAAATTACAATTATATGACGATAAACCACCGTGCACATGGAAAATCTGAAGGAGAATATATTGGTTTTGGTGTGCTAGATTATCACGACACTCGTAAATGGATAGATGAAATTAACAAATTAGTTCCAAATGGAAAAATTATTTTATACGGAGTTTCAATGGGTGCTGCGACCACCATGCATCTTAGTGAATTAGATCTGCCAGAAAATGTTGTTTGTGCTGTTTCTGATTGTGGCTTTACAAGCGTGTGGGATGAATTTAGTTTTCAATTAAAAAATCTATTTAAACTTCCTGCAAAACCTATTTTAAACTTAGTAGAATCATGGTGCATTCATCAAGCTAAATATGATTTCACCACTGAAACACCACTAAAAGCCGTTGCTAATGCAAAAGTACCAATTTTGTTTATTCACGGAGAAAATGATGTCTTTGTCCCTACTTTCATGGTCAATCAATGCTACGATGCTTGCCCTAGTGAAAAAGAACTTTTAATAGTTAAAGAGGCAGGACATGCACAATCTCATATGACAGACCCTAAGTTATATGAAGAAACATTTTTTACATTTGTTGAAAAATATTTAAATGCAGCTAAATAACACTTCAAAAGCACAATATGACTTACTAAAAAGCAAGGGATGAATTTAAAAAACTCATCCCTTTTTTAACATTAATTTATTATCCTATAACAATACTATTTTTTAGGTTTTTTGCCTCTAGACTTCATATCATCATTTGTGTCCTTTGCCCAATTAGGGCGAATTCGCTTATAACGAGCTACATCTTCTGACACTTTTGATAAGGCCTCAAAGCTAGCTTTGACACCTTCTTTGTCATGATAGTAATTTGCTACTCTATCTCTGCGTATACCAATTCTACTACCAACTTCTATAGCATCAATATTAGCAGCGAGAAATATAAATTCCCAACCATTTGATTTTTTATCTTCAATTTGTTTTTTTACATCTTCATAGCTATACGAACGGCTAGCATTTTCCATACCATCTGTTGTTATAACAAAAAGTGTATTTTCTGGCACATCCTCTTCCCTTGCGTACTTGTGAATATTGCTAATATGTTTTATTGATTCACCAACTGCATCAAGCAACGCTGTGCACCCTCCAACAAAGTATTCTTCGTTGGTAATCGGTTGAACTTCATGGATATCTACGCGATCATGAATTACATCATTTGTGTCATTAAATAACACTGTGGATACCAACACCTTACAATCTAAATTCTTTTGCTTTGCAAGCATCGAATTGAAACCTCCAATTGTATCATCTTCTAACCCGCTCATTGAGCCGCTTTTGTCAAGTATAAATACTAACTCTGTTAAACCTTTTTTCATGGCTTTACCTCCAAATTATATTTTGATTTTTCAATCTATAATACAATTATAAAGGTTAAATATTTTATTTAGGTCGCCTCAAAAGCGACATTTACACACCTAATAATTTTTGGTCAAAAGCAAATAACACTTGGTTTATTTCATAAATATTGTACTCGCGATTTTTTATAAAATATTCAATAATTAAATCAAACTTGTTGCTATGTGAAAGTGCAAATCCAGCCTTTTTAAGTAATTCTGTCGTTTCTTTCAAATCTAATTCTAATGCTATCGCAAAAGCAACCGCAGTCTGTTTCGCTGGTTGATAATGTTTGTTATTTCGTATTTTAGAAAATAATTTTCTATCGACATTTGCTCGTTTATAACATTCTGGATCAGTCATCCCTTTCTCATCAATTTTACGAAGAAGCATTTCAGAAAAGCTCTCATCTATAACATCAAACATATCATCAGTACACGTCAAATTTTTTAAATCTAATCCTTCAAATATATTAATTCTACATTGTTTGAAACTAAAGCCGTCTCCCCTGACAAACCCATAATCCAACTCATCAGATGCCGTATCTTCATCGAATTCATATTTATTTCCATAATCTACAATGTATTTCTTAACATTGACATATAGCTTTGGATTAATTTGGAATGCACTCTTATCAAAAACTACAATATAGACCATCATGTCATTTTCAAGCAAGAAACTACTTATAGTATCTATTGCAACTTGCAGGGCTTGATCTTTGGGATATCCGTAAGCACCTGATGAAATAAGTGGAAATGCTATGCTTTCAAAATTATATAATTTTGCTAATTCTAAAGAATTTTTATAGCAAGATTCAAGGAGCTCCTTTTCACCATCTTCACCGCCATACCAAATCGGTCCAACAGTATGAATTATGTATTTTGCAGGAAGGTTATAGCCTTTTGTAATTTTTGCATCACCTGTTTTGCAACCACCAAGTGTTTTGCACTCTTCAAGTAACTGTTTACCTGCTGCAGCATGAATTGCTCCATCCACTCCACCACCACCTAATAAGCTTTTATTTGCGGCATTTACGATGGCATCAACTTTAAGTTTTGTAATATCACCTTCGATTATTTTTATTGGCATAATGTCTCCTTTAACTACAATCAGTGCTAAACTGATTAATTTTATATTTACATTCAACATTTTATATGGAATTTCCATATATAAATTCAAAGTGTTTCTAGTATAACATAGAAAAAATGAATATCAAATTTTGGATTTTTTTGTAAAGAAAACTAAAGTTTCAATATGATATGTTTGGGCAAACATGTCGTATGGAGTTATTGAAATAATATTAAAATTTGAAAGCCTTGAAAGATCTCTTGCAAGCGTTGCTGGGTTACAAGATATGTAAACTAAATCTAGATTACTATCTAAATTGTTAATGACACTAGAAACTTCATCTGATAGTCCTTTTCTTGGTGGATCAACTACAAGCAAAGTTTTTAATGTTTTATTTTTATCTAAGATTTGTTGTAAAACATCTTTTGAATCAGCACAAATATTTTCAATATTACCTTTTAAAGAATTTATTTTAACTAGCTTGTTAGCATCATCAATTGCTTCTTTTACAATATCAATGTTTATAATTTTAGCATTTGAGTTTTTTGAAATTAGTGCACCCAAAAGACCTATGCCAGAATATGCGTCAATGACACATTCAACTTGTCTTTCTTTGACATAAGCAATTATCTTTTGATATATCTTTTCTGCAATATAGTCGTTAACTTGCAAAAAGGATAGAGGGTGAACATCTATATTTAATCCCATATAGTTGGTTTTTTCAATATTAGAATTTATCTCAACAATTTTATTAGATAAAATGACATTTGTTTTTGCTTTATTAATGCATAATGTTAAAGAAACTTTATTAAAATTTGCAACTAGTGTTTCATAATATTTATTAATGTTTGGGATGGAATTGGCATTTATTACAAGTGTTACAAAAAGTCCATTATCTATATATCTTGCAACTAGATAACGCAACAAGCCTTTCCCATTTTCATATACGCTGAAATTATTTTCATTTGCAAAATCTAAGGTAATATTTAACAGTTTGTCGATAACTTCATCTTGCAAAAAACATTTGGTTATGGATACTATTCTATGTGTTTTAGGCTTATAAAATCCAAGTACTACCCTTTCGCCAATTTTACCAAAAGGAATTTGAATCTTATTTCTATATCTAATACTTGGAATCGATGGAACTGTTTTATTAACACTAACTTTACCTATCATCTTGCTTAAAGAAGTAGACAACATTTGCTTTTTATATTCAAGTTGTTCTTCATAGCTTAAGTGCAACAAATCACAACCACCACATTTTGCAAATCTATTGCAAAGAACTTCCTGCCTACTTTTAGATTTTGATATAACGTCTACAAGCTTAGCAAATACAAGATTTTTCTTTATATGTTCTACTTTAACTTTCACTCTTTCACTTGGCAAAGCAAAAGGCACAAAAACCGTGTATCCTTCATATTCACCGATACCCTCTCCATTTGCGCCTAAATCCCTAATATCTAATTCGATATATTTGTTTGGTTGTATAATTTGTTTACTCATTTTATCTTTATAAATAATATACCATAATGTAAAAACCACCAAGCTAATTGGTGGTTTCAGTTTTGATTTTATACAGGTTATATCTTATTTCTTTCGTATAAATAAAACACAATGTCCTTTTGGATCGCCTATATAACGATTGAGATATTCTGATTTAAATACAGCCCTTGCAATATCTGATGCATCAATTAGAGAACTTGCAACATAAACTTCTATTGAATATAATTTTCCTGTTTCTCTTTGTTTCTTTGCTTTAACCCAATTTAAATAATCTTCTAATTCTTGTGTACTATTAACTTTAATTGAGCGAACTCCGTCATAGGTTTTATTTCCAAAATAGTCATAGTTTCCAGTTGCAACAGGATACCCCATACCTTCTTTTTCAACATTTTTCTTTTGTAATAGTTTATCACTATTTGGTACTAAATAGTAAGTATGCTTTAATATTTCTATACTCTTTCCACCATTCAAAGCGCCACCATCATCACTTATGATTGGGTCATTTCCTGTAACGTCAACGACATACCATTTATCCTTAACTTTAACTTTATTCCAAGCATGAGCAACACCAGTACCACCACCCCCACCAAGTGACGTGCCTTCCACCTTAATGGTTTCAATTCCTGCAGCTCTTGTCATTACAAGGAAAGTTTTTGAAATACTATCACATACTCCTCTACCATCAAGCAATACACCCTCTAGATAGAAACCTCTAAAATGAGATATTTGATCTGAAGTATAATTTTTAAAATAATCTAATAGCGTTGAATCGTAAATATTATTCACTACTATCCAATCATGAATTGCATTAATTTTCTCAAATGCAGTCATTTCTTCACTCGTAATCTTTTTAACAGTGCTTATAGCCGCATCATAAGCTTCTTTTGCCCACGTTGAATAGTTTCTAGGAGCTCCATCAGTTTTAGAAATAAATAGAGGTTGATATCCTTCTTGAACAACACGCATAGCTTGCTCAGAATTAAATACTGGAATTTCTGGTAAAAACTCAATTGGCAAATATTTATCTATATCGCTAAAATCGCCTTCTTCATACAACAAATCTATTACTTGATCTTGTCTATCTGCACCTGGCGTCTTCTCTTCAGCAACTCTTTTTGTAGTTTTTAAGGTTTGTTTTGGAATTTTCATTGTTTTTCCTAAGCCAGACCAACTAGAACCTCCTCTTGCTGTATCGTTTGCAATAACTGTAACAGACAATTTATTTAAATCATCCATAACTTTATTAAAGTTAAAACTTGGATAACCTGCACAATTTAATGCGATATCATTTTCTAAAGTAAATTCTATAGAATACCTATGCCATAGACTTATTTTGTCTAAATTATTAGTATAATCAGTAACGATTTCCCCAAAGTAATTAATAAAAGCTCCATCTATTAAGCTTGCTGTTCCCGACCTATAACTATTTTTAAATTCATTAACAGAAGTAACTTTATCTACATTGGTGGCATGGACATATATATTATGTGATGGGGAAAATCTTAATGGAGAAATTAGATTATAATTACTTGCCATATCAAAATAAATATTGCCTTGATAATTTTCAAAAGCTGATGCAGAAACTGTATCAATAGTATACGGAATAATTACATCATAATCTTGAGATAAATTCTTAAATGCATCATCTGCAATTTCTGAAACTGTTTGACTTGCAATTTTAGATGGAATATATATTCTCTTTATTCCCTTCATTATATATGAAGGGTTTATTCCAGTAACTACAATTTCATCTTCTGAATTTACGGAATAACTTACACTAATACTACTTTCCCAATGAGCATAAACTGGAGTATTTTCAGGCGTATCTGTTTTGGGGAAAGAAGTAATATAGCCATTGCTATCGCTAATTTTTGTTGTTGGATCATCTTTTGTTGTGCACCAACCATCAAACATAGAGCCTACCTTTGTGTTAGTATGAGTTACTGTATGAGTTAGCCCTACACCTAAAGATTTTGTTTCTGGTGTTTCAGTGGTTTCAATATTGTTATAAAAATCAATATCTATTTCTTTTGGAGATTTCCAAACAGCTATAAAATCAACATTTGTCTTTACATTTTCAATTGAGCATTCGCCACCTTCGTCTATCTCTTTCAAAGGTGTATAAATTTCCCAATTTACGAAAGTAAAATCACCAAGCCCCTCTACAGAATATATGTCATCAACAATAACTTCAACTGATTGATCATATTCAACTTCTACTGTAAAAGGATTTGCGACTTCTGTTTGTTTTTCACCTGCAACTTTAACTGCAAATTTTGCCTCTGCTGTATCTAAATTTTGGCTAACTGTAACAGTTAATATTTTTACTTTCCAAACCACCCCTACCTTTATTGTGTCTGGAAGGGTTGTTTGTTTTAGATAATTAGAAATGTTTTTATCTCTTTTTCCATTATTTAAAACATACCAATAATCTACATCGAATCCTTCTTTTGTAGTTTCTTGGCTTGCAATAAATTCTGCTGTAATTTGAGAACGTGGTAGTTTTGTAGAAGAAATTGGGGTTCCACCTTGAGTGTCATATAAGATTACTATTTCTTGTTCTGCCTGAGGTCCACCAAACAAACCACAAGCGCTAAGTGAAAGCACTAAAAGTAGAGTTACTGCTATAAATAATATTATTGTCTTTTTTTTCATAATTTCTATTTGGATTATTCTACGCCAATCCTTGCGTAATTTTTATTTGCAAAATTGCATTTTCTTAAGTAAAACTTTATATATTAATATTATATCTATGAAAATTATTAGTCAACATAGACTTAAGATTTTCAAATAAAAAACACTGCATTTTACAGTGTTTAATCGCCTTATTTTAATTCTTCTTTTCCTGTATATAAACGATAATATCGGCCCTTTTGTTTGATTAAATTATCATGATTTCCTCTTTCAATAATCTCTCCATTTTCCAAAACAATAATAGCGTCTGCATTTTTTATTGTTGATAATCTATGTGCAATTACAAAAGTTGTTCTTCCATGCATTAGTCTATCCATACTTGCTTGTATAAGTTTTTCTGTTCTTGTATCAATAGAACTTGTTGCTTCATCTAAAATAACCACCGGAGCATCTGCAATAGCAGCTCTTGCAATAGATATCATTTGCCTTTGTCCTTGAGATAAATTATCGCTAGTCGCACTTATCATTGTTTCATAACCATCTGGTAACATTTGTATAAACTCATCTGCATTTGCAAGCTTTGCTGCTTCATATACTTCTTCATCGCTAGCTTCAAGTTTACCATATTTAATATTATCTTTGATTGTCCCCTCAAATAGATGAGTGTCTTGCAAGACCATTGCAAGTGACCTTCTAAGATCATCTTTTCTAATGTCTTTTATATCAATGCCATCATATTTAATTGAACCAAATGGAATATCATAAAAACGGTTAATTAAATTTGTAATAGTGGTTTTGCCAGCACCTGTTGAACCAACAAATGCTATTTTTTGTTCCGGCTTTGCATATAAATCAATTCTATTTAAAACTGGCTGATTTTCTTCATAGCAAAATCTAACACCATAAAATCTAACATCGCCTTTTAACAAGGTATATTCAAACTCCCCATTTGCTAAAGGTTTTTGCCATGCCCATTTTTTAGTACACTTATCACAAGTAGTAATTTTTCCATCTTCATCTAATATTATATTGACAAGTCGGATATCGCCCTCATCTTTTTCAGGTTTTTGTCCAATTAAATTGTATATTCTTTCAGCACCAGCAAGACCCGTCAAAACACTGTTATATTGATTAGAGGCATTTACAAGTGGTCTAGATAACTGAGAAGATAATTGCAAAAATGTTATTAAAGTTGCAGTTGCTGCAGCAAAAGATCCTAAATAACCCTTAGAAATTAGCAAAGCTCCAAATACCGCTATTAGAGTATATGTAAAATATGATAAGTTTCCTATCAGCGGATATAGAGATATCGATATGGTTTCCGCCTTGTATGAGGCTCTAGCATAACGACTATTAATTTCTGAAAACTTTTCAGACACTTTATCTTCATGACAAAAAACTCTAACTACTTTTTGTCCTTCAATATATTCTTCTGCATATGCATTGGTCTGACCAATTTCCGCCTGTTGTGCTCTAAAATATTTTCTAACCTTAGATGACATTACAAGCACAATAACTAACATTACAGCTAACATCAACACAGATGAAATGCTAAGTAATGGACTTATAATTAGCATTGTAGTTATTGCAGTTATAACATTGAGGATTGAAGTAACTAATTCAGGAAATGCAGTACTTATCATATGTCTAAGAGTTGAAACGTCGTTTGTATATCTTGACATTATGTCGCCTGTTTTATTTTCATCAAAATATTTGATTGGTAAAGTGAGCATATGATTATACATTTTCACTCTTATATTCTTCATAGTACCTACAGAAACATTCATTAGTAGTCTAGACATAATAAAGCGAGTTAAGATTGTTATTACAAAAAACGCTATTAGCACCCAAGCTAAAGATGCAATTTGAGTAGCGTCTGCAGTTCCAATATCTGCTTGTTCAAATATATTTTCAAGTATTTTTCTCATTTGTAAGGCAGCAAACACACTAGCCACTACATTTATTATGTTAGCTGCTAAAATAATTATTAGCTGAAATCTAAATGGCTTTAAGTCCCTTAGTAAACGTGATAGGGTTTGCATTGGAGTTTTTGTCATGTTGGTATTTTTATTACGCATTAATTACCCCCTCCGTTTGTGAGCTATACACATCTTGATAAATTTTATTGTTTGCAATTAAATCTTCATGTTTACCAATAGCATCAATTTCACCTTTATTCATAACAACAATTTTATCTGCATCAACAACACTAGAAATTCTTTGAGCAATTATTATTACCGTTGTGTCTTCATAAGCCTCTTTAATTCCCTTTCTTATTTTAGATTCTGTAGACATGTCCACAGCACTAGTGCTATCATCAAGAATTAGAATTTTAGGCTCCTTCAGTAAAGCTCTTGCGATACATAAACGTTGCTTTTGCCCGCCTGACAAATTGCTTGCACCTTGCTCTAAAACATGATCATAACCATCGTCAAATGATTCTATAAAATCATCAGCTTGAGCCTTTTGGCAAGCTTCCTTTATTTGCTCATCAGTAGCACTTTCATTTCCCCAAAGCAAGTTTTCTTTTATTGTTCCTGAAAACAAAACATTCTTTTGTAAAACCATCGATACACCTTGGCGCAAATTTTTAATCTTATATTCATTAATATCGATACCATCTATTAAAACTTTGCCATCATTTACTTTATACAATCTTGGAACTAATTGAGCGAGAGTAGATTTTCCTGAACCAGTTGCGCCTAAAATTCCAATTGTTTCACCAGCTTGTACTTTTAAATTAATATTTTTCAAAACTGTTTTAGATGTTTTGTCTTCTACCTTAGCATTTTTTGAGATTTCAAATTGAGGCTTTTTCTTCTTTCTGCTAAATGGCATTTTAGGCTTTAATCCATCATCAAACTTTTCTTTCAATTCATATGCAAAAGAAACATCAACAAACTCGATTTCACCTTTTTCTATGACATGATCTAAAAGATGCGACTCATCTAACACCTCTGGTTCTTGATCTAAAACTTGGCTCACCCTTCTTATTGGAGCTGAAGCCATTATAATTTGCCCAAAAGCCAACATAATCAGCATAGATGATGTTAAAGCAAAAGATGAATATGATATAAAGCTTGTTAATTCACCAGCACTAATGCTACCACCAAGTAATTGCATTCCTCCAGCCCATACAGCAAATATTGCCACCGTATATCCAACTACTTGAGCTAGAGGCTCTAGATATACAATAAATTTTTCCGCCTTTTTTTGAGTATGCATAACATCGGTTGCAACCTCTTCAAAAGTCTTTGATTCATAGCTTTCCCTTACAAAAGTTTTTACCACCCTTATTCCTGTAAGTTTTTCTTGTACTCGTACATTCATGCCGTCAATCTTTCTAAACATACGAATAAAAAATGGCATAACTATTCTCATCATCATCATTACAAATATATACATTGCTGGGATGATTACAATAAATAAAATACCAAGTTTAGGACTAATTGTCATAGTCATAATAATGCTTAACACCAAAATAACAGGAGCTCTAAATGCAAGCCTTATCATCAAAAAAAAAGCATTTTGTATAAAGGTAATGTCTGTTGTAACCCTTGTTATTAAGCTACCAGTAGAAAATCTATCTATAGTTGAAAAAGAAAATTTTTGTATTTTTTCAAAATATGCTTGTCTCAAATTTTTAGAAAGACCTATTACAGCCTTACCACTAATTTTTACATTAAATAAAGCTAAAAAGAGTGAAATGAAAACCACTAAAGTCATATAACCGCCATATGTCCAAACAGCTTGCATATTACCTGTAGCAACACCTTCGTCAACTAGTTTGCCCATCAAAAAAGGAATTACTACACCACCAACAGCTTCGATGGTAATAAAAATAGGTGATAAAATAGCATATATTTTATTTTCCTTAAGATGTGACAAAATGTTTTTCCACATTAAATTTTAGCCTCTCATTAAAAACACAAAACTATAATATTAACTTTTTATATTAAAAGGTAATCAACAATACAAATTGTGCCAAAATACATATTTTTTGTCTAGCAATACATATACACAAAACAGAAAAGAATATTTAATTTTATAGAAAATTATTGAAAGAAAATATTACTAATTTTGGTCAGTTTTTTCATTTTTAATTTTATTCATAAATTTATCAACTTCAGCATAAAGGTACTTGTTGGCTGGCATAAATGGAAGTAGATGAGTACAATGCGCATCACCTTTACGACTTGCAATATATAGATGATTTTCAACACCATTTTCTTTTAAAGCTTCAACCATAGCTGCTGCTTGATCACCACAAAAAGCATCTTTCTTTGCTTCAACAATAAAGACTTCTGGCCAATCTTTATTTACATTAGAAACTACATTAACCTGCCATTGCTCATATGGAAAATCATGTTCCATTTCCTCGCTATTTTTATACTCTGTATCAAACACACAATTTGTGACATTAACAGCGATTCCCAAAGGCGTTGGTCTTTTGAAACACTTTAACAAATCAAAAGGAGCATAAAAAGATAGCAATGCTCTAGGTTTTACTCCCGTATATTCTGGAAGTTCCAGAGATTTTCTCAATTCTTCATTATAAATCGCACTAACTAAATGTGCTGCATAATAACCACCTGCACTATCACCCATTATGACAAGTTTTGATAAATCTAAATTATGTTGCTCAGCTAAGCCATTTACAAAATTTAAAGCATTTATAGCATCTTCAGTAGCTGCAGGAAATCTTCCTAAAGGTGCAGTTCTATAACTAATATTAACTACAAACCAACCTTGATCGGCAAAACGCCTTGCAATACCACTTCTATATTTTTTCCCACCTCTAACAAAACCACCACCATGAATATTAAAAAGCACTGGGTACTTGTCTTTGATATCATTCCGAAAATATATATCTAGCATATTTATATTATCGCCATATTTCGTATCATACACTATGTTTCTAATCCTTGTTACCCTTGGATAGCGCTTATAATTTCTTAATGGATGCATAATAACATCACTTATTTTGAAAAATATCCTAGATGTATTCATTTTCTCCCCCGTTTTCTAAATTTAATTTTGCCTTACTATTATGATACAACAAAATACATATTTTTACATTAATTTAATTGTTATTTTAAATTATTTATTATTTTGTTAATAATGATAAGCTCGACCGAATTTTACTAGCAAGAGACTTAGGAGTAAGTGTATGTTATTTTATTAAGAAAAGATTTTTGCACTAATTGTGACAACAATTAAAATGTAGTAACATAACAAATACAATATTTTAAATTCAAAACACTAGAATTTTCGGCCTTCTATTGTGAAAACAGTTAAAATATAGCAACATAGCAAATACAATATTTTAGAGTCAAACCACTAGAATTTTCGGCCTTCTATTGTGAAAACAGTTAAAATATAGTAACATAACAAATATAATATTTTAGAGTCAAAACATTAGGTTTTTTGGCACATAGGAGGATATTTTGCTAAACATACTATCAGTAGGACAATTAATTGGCATTTTTGTAGGAGTCTTTTTTGCTACATTGATAACATTCATGCTCATAAGGACTGTTGTTGTAAAACCAGAAAAGCAGATTGAAATCGATGCTAACTTGCCACATGTAGATAAAGAAAAAGTCGCTAATCTTTTGTCAAAAGCAGTTTCATATAAAACTGTGACATTAATAGATGATGAAAGTGATGGCAGTGTATTTTTAGAATTTCAAAAGTTTTTAGAAAAATCTTTTCCACTAGTAATGAAAGGAGCGGAAAAGGTTAGTATTAATAAATATTCTGCTATGTACATTTACAGAGGAACAAATCCTGATTTGCTACCCATAGCAGTACTTGCTCATCAAGACGTAGTGCCTGCTGATGAAGAAGGTTGGGATGTGCCAGCATTTAGTGGCGAAATAAAAGATAACTATGTATATGGAAGAGGATCTCAAGATATGAAATCTCAATTAATTGCATGTCTAGAGGGACTTGAAATTTTACTTTCAAAAAATATTGAAATACAAAGAACGATATATTTTTGTTTTGGTCATGATGAAGAAAGAAAAGGCATATATGGAGCAAAACTCATAGTTGACAAATTCTTAGAAGAGGGACAAAGATTTGAACTTGTAATTGATGAAGGTGGTAGCATCATTGACGGCAATATGTTAGGTATAAATAAGCATATTGCTCTAATCGGAACTTGTGAAAAAGGCTATGCTGACTTGATTTTAGAAGTAAAGCAAGAAAGTGGTCATGCCTCTACCCCACCTAGAAAAACTGCAGTAGGCACACTTGCTAGAGGAATATATAAAATAGAGAAAAAGAAAATGAAAACACGCTGGTCTCAACCTGTCTTAGATATGTTTGATGCCCTTGCACCTTATATGAAAGCACCCCTTAAGTTTGTAGCAGTCAACAAAGATTTACTATCATTTGTATTAAGACCTGTTCTAGATTTAATTAGCCCATTTACATCTTGTTTAGTTAGAACGACATTTGCTCCAACACAACTTTTAGGCTCAGATGCTCCTAACACTTTACCTGCAAGCGCAAAAGCTTCAATAAACTGCAGAATTTTGCCTGGAGAAACAGTTAATGACGTTGTTAAACATGTAAAAAAACGAGCAAAAGGCGTTGAGGTAACAGTTGTTGAGGGAGAAACTAATCCATCTTTAATAAGCCCAAGCAAAGGAAAGCAATATGAATATATATCAAATTCAATTTTGGAAGTTTTCCCAGATACCATCGTTGCTCCATATATATTTATAGCTACGTCTGATTCTAAGTATTATCATCAAGTAAGCAATTATGTTTATAGATTTACACCTTTTCTAAAAGAAGTTGATGATGCAAATAGAATTCATGGAGTTAATGAAAGACAAGATATTGATATGCTTGTAAAGGGTGTCGAATTTTTCTATAAACTTTATGAAAATGCTTGCTCTAATATTGAAAATGAATAAATAGCACAAAACAATTTAATAAAATTCACAAAAAAACTCTGAAATAAAATCAGAGTTTTTTAGTATTAAAGTATAAAAGCATTTAAGCTATTCGACAAGGTTTTCATAGAGACCTCTATATATGGAGGGGGCATTTTGAGGCCAACCTTCAACTATAGATTTAGCTATTTCTTCATTTGGTACTTCTATGTTAATTTCTAGTAATACTTTGGATATTTGAGTAACTTTAAGTCTAACCATATAAAAACCATCTTGAGTTTTTGTATAATCAGCACGAAACTCTTGTTTGCGTCTATAAGCTGCTCTATTATTATTTATATATGTTGCAATTTCTTTTTGTTTTGAATTTGGAATATCTTTATAAAAATGAGATATGCACATTATGCCATCTTGTGTTAATGATAACAACGCTAAATTTTCAGTTGCTTTAACTTTTGCAATAAACCCACTTTGCAATAAATCCTGAATCGCCTGTCTACATAAAAAATAAGGAATCCATTGGTTGTCTACAGAACACAACTGCAAAAGAACTTCCTCTGTGACAGGAATTTCAATTTTTTCTAGTACAAATAAAAGCAATATTTTATTGGCTGTACTATCATCATGTCTCATAATTTCCCCTTTTTAAGCCCCTAAAGCAAAACATTTAGATTCCTAAAATACAACTTTGCGTTTAAGGTTTTTCAACCTAATTGTAAAATGCCCTATAAATTGAATTAATTGCATTTTCAAAATCAGAGTCTTCTACACCTACAATTATATTTAATTCTGAAGAGCCTTGATCAATTAATCTAATGTTAATATCATTGTTTGCAAGTGCTGTAAATACCTTTGCTGCAGTTCCTTTTGTACTTGCCATACCATGACCAACTATTGCGATTAAAGCAAGTTCTTTTTCAATTTCAATATGGGAAGGATTAACAGCGATTTTTAAACCTTCTATAAGTTGACACTCTTCTTCTTTTGATAAAGCTTTAGAAAAGACAATACTCATAGTATCAATTCCTGTTGGTAAATGCTCAATTGATATACCTCTTCTTTCAAAAACTGATAATACTTTTCTAGCAAAACCCACTTCATTATTCATCATTGGCTTTTTCAAAAGCACTGATGTATTTGATTTTCTACCAGCTATACCAGTAACGATAGGTTTGTCATTATTTTGTAAGCCCTTTGTTATAATAGTCCCTACATTATCAGGCTCAAAAGTGTTTTTTATTTGTATTGGGATACCCTCTACTTTGACTGGGAAAATGCTATCAGGATGTAAAACACTTGCACCCATATAAGAAAGCTCTCTTAGCTCTTCATATGTTAAAGATGCCATACTTTTTGCATTTTTTACAATACGTGGATCTGAAACACTAAACCCATTTACATCTGTCCAGTTTTCATATAAACTAGCATTTACTCCTCTAGCAATTAAAGCTCCCGTAAAATCAGAACCCCCTCTTGTGAAAGTTTTTATGTTTTTATCTGGCATTCTACCATAAAATCCAGGTATTACAACTCCGCCCTTTTCATCTTTCAATCTCTTTATCAAATCATTAGATAATTCGTTTTCAAATACGCCTTCTGAATTGAATTTAATGATTTCAGCTGCATCTACAAACTTGAAATTTAAAACTTTTGCCATAACAAGACCTGCCAAATATTCACCCCTTGATGCTGCATAATCTGCAGATTTTGAAGTTGGCATTCTTTTTTCTATCTCATCGATATATGGATTAATGTCAAGATCGAGGTTTAAATTTTTGCAAAGTGATTCAAATCTACCTCTAACTTTATCCAATGTTTCTTTACAGTCACCTTTTATTTGTTGTTCATCATAAGCTTGATATAGTAAGTCTGTGACCTTTATATCTGATTTATCTCTTTTCCCAGGTGCACTTACTACAATAAATTTTCTTGTATCATCAGCTAAAATTATATCTTTAACTTTATTAATTGTTTCGGCATTAGCCATGGATGTTCCACCAAATTTACATACTTTCATTTTCCCCTCTCTATTCAACAATTTTTCTTGCTTCTAAATAATATCTCTTATGCTCTGGTTCACCAATAGAAAAAGCTTTTTTAGGCAAATTACCTTCCTCTAATACAAAACCTAACAACTCATCTCGTGGAAATTCTGGCATTACTATTCCTAGTGAATCTCCTTTAAAATCTTCTATAGCTTCCATTAAATGGTCATCGTTATGAACATATTCAACTTCTATTTCAGGTCTTAATTTAATTTGAGCATCAATATATTTTTGAACTGCTTGTATAGCAAAGCTTGCTTTTTCAGGAGCCGCTATATACTCCTCTTTGCCCTTGTATATAATTTTTATTTTCCCATTGCCTTTTAAAGCTTGCTTTAACCCTTCTACATATTTGTCGTCTGGGTTATAAACTATTCTATGAATTGGCTTAAAATCCATTCCCTCACCGTATAAGTTGATTAACTCTACTAACATATATTTTGCAGGATGATCTTTTTGCTCTTTCTCACTAAGTGTCTTCTTTAGATTTTCCCAATGAAGTTTTGCAGTTGCTATTGAATGATTTCCATCTCCGACAGCTAAAAGTATGCCAGCATCATGCTTATACTTCGCCTTTTGAGTACTTGGATCTAATAAAGCATGAATTTGTGCAATAACTTCATCTGAGTTATTCACCTCATAGCCTTTTATATTTCCACCACCCATATTTAAATTAAAATCATATAGACATTTTAAACTATTCCTTTTTGCATAGATAGATTCTATTATATTTTTTTCAGGATTGTCTATTAGCACTATTGCATGAGGTAATTCAACTTCAGCTTTACTTCTAATTTTAATTCTAACTGGCAATCTTTCAAGCAAAGTGTCTTCTGTTGCTCTAATTGGAATTCGGACTCTTTCCCAGTTATACATATCTAAGTTTATACAAACCATTAAACCCAATCTTTTTTTCCCGTTTTCAACTTCTCTTTCAACTAAAATTAAATTGTTAACTTCCTTAAACAAGTCATGTTTTAAATATGAATCCATTTCAGCCCAAACAGATTTTATTTTTTCATCAATGTTTTTCATAGATAAACATATTTCTGGAAAAGTAATCTTGTATGTAGATGGACTATCAGCAATTGCTTCTTCTAGCTCTTTCCAATATTTGGGTCTTGCACAAAATTGGTCACAAGCTATAGTTGCCCATTTTTCAAAATTAACATTTTTAGGTATTAATATTTTAGGTTTTTTTATTACTTGCATTTTGACTCCTTGCATATTTAGTTTTAATGTAAATCAACTAATGCGACTGCATCAGCTGATCTTTTCTTTAAATGCTTAACTTTGGAAATTAAATGAATAATTATAAAGATCTATAGCTTTTTGGCTGCGCAATTTTAAAAGTTTGATGAAGCATGTCACGTAAACGATCTGGCGTAACAAATCTTCTCAATTCTCCTCTACGAGCTACAGAAATTATACCTGTTTCTTCACTAACTATTATCGTAAACATATCGGTTTCTTCTGTTATACCAATACCTGCCCTATGCCTTGTCCCAAGATTTTTTGCAACTGTTTGAGATTGAGATAATGGTAAAAAGCAACCTGCAGCTAAAGCTCTATCACCCTTTATTATTGTTGCACCATCATGAAATGGCGCTCTTGTATTAAATATGGCTTCTAGTAAAGAGGCACTAACCTTTGCTCCAAGTTCAACACCTGTCTCTAGAACATGACTTGGAACACTGCTAGGAGCAATAACAATCAAAGCTCCAGTTCTCGTCTTTGACATTGTTTGACAAGCCTTAATAATTTCATCAACGGTCTTTTTTAACTCCTCATCAGAAACATCACTAGCTACATCTGCACCTCTTTCAGTAGTTTTGCTAAGTTTAAAATAAAATATTTTTAGATTTGATTGATATACTACAGCTAAAGCCACTACTAGAAATACCATTAGTATAGTAGATATTGACTTTGCAACTGGCAAAGAATAAAGGGCATCTAAAACAACTATGGTAATATGTACAGCAAATAGCAAAGTGTACAATGCAGCTAATAGCCAACCTTTCTTTCCCCATAAAAGCGCAAAAATTAAAAAACCTAAAACTAATAACACAACAATAATGTCGATTATATTTATTAGTTGAAACTGAAATTGTGCTAACAACATATTTTTCCCTCTTCTTTATTATTATATAAATATATCAATAACTTTTGCAACCTAGTTTTTAACTTTCATCTGCATTGTCATTGTTATTATCATTTTCCAAACTATCATCTTTAGGCTCCACAGTTATAACAATGTCATCTTTTGTTGGAACTTCTGATTCTTTTTTTATTGAAGTACTTGGACTATATATCTCATAAGATTCACCAAGATGTATTCCCATTTTTTCTAATGCATCTTTTATATTGCCTTCCTCTGAAAACACTTCAGTTCTAAATTGCCTTGCCGCTTCTTGTCTTTTTTTCAATATTTGCATAAAATATGGTACTAAAATAAAATATGCTGCTACAACTGCTATCTCAAGGAAAAATATAATTTTTGCAAAAATTGAAAGCCCACCTTCATTCCATAACTTTATCGATGTAATCGCTCCAAGACCTACCGATAACCCATAATAGATTTTATATAGTCTTTGTAGTGGGAAATATGCATCAGCAACATGAGCCCTTATTATAGATTTGTCTTCTAGCAAAATATATGCAAGAGTATAAAATACAGTGTACAAAATTATTTGCAAAAATCTTTGAGAATCTGCAACTATTCTAGGTCCAACTTTGGGGATATAAAATAAACATAAAAATAACATAGTTATAAGTTCAATGACAATAAAGGCAAACCTTGCAATACCTTTAAATTCATTTTTTGTTCCTACAGTTAACCCTCTAGGTGCAAACATATTGTAAAAACCGCCTGATATCCCTTCAAAAATACCCCAAACTATCAATGCTCCAATAATTGCACTCATTACAATAAAAATTGGTTGTTGCATCAACTTTACTGCTTCAGCAAACAATTCTGGGAAAGTATCTGTACCGACAAAACTTAAAGTATTTTGAAAGCTTTGAAGCAATACCCTTGCAAAAACAACTACAAGTGCTACTATTGAAGCACCTTTTGAAACTTTTTCTTGCCTAGAAAATTGAACTATTTTTTCAAATGCATTTTTTATTTTATCCATTTTAACACCTTTTTAATTTATACACCTAAACTTGACTTTTTTTCCTTCATTGTACTAACTCAATTACAATGACTTTAGTCTTGACCTTTTTTCCTTAATTACACCTTTTTTCCTTAATTACACTAACTCAATTACAATGATATTAGTGATGAAAATAAAGCATCAAATGCAGTTTCTGCAACATATACTCCACTTTTAAAAGAATATTCTGCTTCTACTATCTTTTCTACTAATTTTTTAAGTTCTACTGCACTATAGCTATTTGATATATATCTTGCACCTCTAATTTGAAAATCAAAAGCACCTAAATCTTTTGCAAGTTCAGCATCGCTTTTTTTTGTTATTTTCGTATATAGCATCCTCCTGTATTGCGTTGCAAGTGAAGAAATTAAAACTGAATGCTGTATACCGATAGACAATAAGTTTTCAACAATTGAAAGTGCTGTCTTTTTGTCTTTCTTTGAAATGGCATCTGTCAATTCGTATATTTTGTTTTCAGTAGAATCTGAAACTAATAATTTCACTAAATCAGCACTAACTTTATTTCCTGGATTATATTGAAGCAATTTGTTTGCCTCAATTATTGATTTTCCAAGATTATATGAAGAGTATTGCAATATCAAATTTGCAGCACTTGCTTCAAGAAGTGGTGACGTCTCTTCAATTAAAACCTTCGTTAGCAATGATGCACTCTTTTTATCAAATGAGCAATCGATTTTTTCAAGTTGCCTATATAATGCACTTTTCCCATCTATCAAAGTATTATCAAAAATTACATACGTCCCTTCAGGCAATACATCTACTAAAGACGAAAGTTCAGACCCTACTTCTTTTTTTACTTTGTTTAGAAGGTCTTGAATGATAATAATTTTAGTTGATCCAAAAAGAGAAACGTTTCTTATTTGTATATCTATATCTTGAATGCTTCCATTGACATCACTAAATTCTAATACATTCAATATGTGTTCTTCTTCGGGAACTAATGCTTTAAAAATATCCAATATTTTTTTTACAAAAAAAGCATCGTTTCCCAAGAGATAAAACGCTTGTGAGGAGGTTTTATTTAAATCAAAATCTAAAGCGTTCATATATGTGATTATACCCCAATTGATGATACATTTACAACAAATAATTTATTATATAACATATTATCTAGTTGTAATTGCTAAAAATACTTAACTTCTGAAATTAACTTCCACTAAAAATATACCAAAGAAATCCGTTAATTCTCAGAGTAAGCGCAACTTTTGAGTCAGCCCTAATTTAGCGAAAACGATTAGGAAAGCATTAGATTTTTCAAATTTGTCCATTACAAAAAAGTCTAAAAACAAAAGTTTTCTTGATAAAAATTGCTTGAAAAATTTAATTTTTTGCATGCTAAAACGAAGCTTTTGAAAAAGCTTCTCAAAGTAAATGCA